>Ga0075625_125_pt1 | contig 1548 bp, 2 predicted proteins | sample RifGroA1_FD_68203 | JGI IMG/M metagenome (GOLD analysis project Ga0075625, IMG submission 68203) | Microgenomates (Woesebacteria) bacterium GW2011_GWA1_39_21b | reverse complement strand
AGGAATAACCTTCTTCTCTAAATTTATGAAGATTATTAAAAGAATTCAAAAAAACATCTTGCATTAAATCTTGCGCCACTTCCGTGTCGTGATTGAGACGATACCAAAAATAATTGAAAACTTTTTCCGAATATTTTTGGTAAAGCGAGGCGAAGGCCTGGCGGTCGGCCTTAGCTTTTTCGACTAGATTTTTATCATTGTCGAAATCCATAGGCCTATTAAGATTAAACTTAATTTAAGCCTACTCCCCCAAACAAATAATGCAAGATTTTAAATAGGGTATAAAAAGTGCATAATTATTTGGTAGCTAAACTATCGACTGATATAATTCACCCTAATAAGTAAGATGATAAATTTTAGTAAATTTATCATCTGGATTTGAGAAAAAACACAAACACCTTTTAACTAAAAAATATAGTTGTATAATCTAAATAGTTTTATTAACAACAACTCAAATCCTACTTCATAGGGTAAAATGATCAATTCTTCTAAAAACAAGATTTTACTGTCTTGGCAGGCGCCAGAATATCACCAACGAGAACGTCACCCCGATTGGGAGTGGCTGGTCAGCATCATCGCTCTGATAGCGATCATTTTAGCCATGATTTTTAAAAATTTTCTTTTTGCTTTAATTATTTTTCTTGGCTCTTCTTCTTTGATTTTACTGGAAAGGCGCCATCCTAGCTGGCCCAAAATCGATCTGACCGACAAGGGTGTGCGCGTTGGTAGCGACTTCTATTCCTACGAAACCGTCCGTTCTTTTTGGGTGGAAGACAACAAAGATATCGATGTCTTGGTCTTGCATTCCGGCCGAGCGATTTTTCCCTATATTCATATTTACTTTAACGATGTCGATCCACAGGAAGTGCAGAGGATCTTGGCCAAATACCTGCCAGAAATCAAACCCCACGACACGATCGTCGATAAAATTGGCGAATATTTTGGTTTTTAGAAAAAATATGTTAGGGTTTTGGCGATAAATGCTCCCGCTCAATAATGCCCCTGTAGTTTAATGGATAGAACGGAAGATTGCGGATCTTCTGATCGAGGTTCGATTCCTCGTGGGGGCACCAACAACAAAAACAGCCCGATGCTGTTTTTTTGTCCCCCAAGTGAGCAAACTTCTTTGCTCACGGCGAGGAATCGAAAAGCGGAGCTATGTTTTTGTAGCAACAAAAACTAGTGAGCTGCGGACACGACCAGAATTTGCGACGGCAAATTCTGAGTTGCGGAAGATTCCTCGTGGGGGCACCAACAACAAAAACCGCCGATTAAGCGGTTTTTTGATGATTAAAATCCAAAAAATCCAATCAGATACAATCCCTCAAGCTACAAGCTACTTGATCAAAAGAAACTGCGGGAGGGTCGGACACCAAGATACGGATGCGAAAAGGAAAGATCATTGGCGTTGACATCGAGCTGGCCATCACCGGGGGACCAGTAGGCATCGACGAGCCGAGCGCCCGACTTGGTGGCCAGCCAAGTCCAACCGTTAACATCGAGGTGCTGATTGGTTTCTTCGAAGTATTTCTTTTGGAAGATGAGGTA
>Ga0075625_141_pt1 | contig 6906 bp, 8 predicted proteins | sample RifGroA1_FD_68203 | JGI IMG/M metagenome (GOLD analysis project Ga0075625, IMG submission 68203) | Microgenomates (Woesebacteria) bacterium GW2011_GWA1_39_21b | reverse complement strand
ATAAAATGTTAATAAAAAATAATAAAATTAAAAAATATTGTTATTTTATAAACAAATAGTAATTTTAAAATATATTGTTAAATAAGGATAAAAAAAGATTTTCCACCTTTTCACACCCTAATAGTAATAATAAATAAAAGATATATGAAATTAGAATGCTTAAAAGAAAGATTAAAACAGGCAGTATTACAAGCTGAGAGAATAACAAGTAAAAATTTAACTTTACCAATTCTTAGTACTGTTCTTTTGGAAACAACGATAAACCGATTAATCATTAAAGCTACTAATTTAGAAGTTGGTTTAGAAATAACTATTCCAGCTAAAATCGAAATAGAAGGTAATACCGCTATTAGTGCTGGTGTTTTAGGTAATTTCTTAACTAATAATAATGAAGAAAAATTAAAAATCGAATTAAATAGTAATAATTTAATTGTTGCCACTAATTCTTCAAAAACCACTATTAAAAGTCTATCTACTGAAGATTTTCCTATTATTCCTTTAGTTAATGAAAAAGAAAGTGAAAAAACAAAAATTGAAACTAAAGAATTTATTTCCGGTTTAAAATCAGTAGTTTTTTCAGCCGCCACTTCTGATATTAAACCGGAAATTTCCAGTGTCTATATTTATTCTCAAAATGGTTATATTTATTTTGTAGCAACAGATTCTTTTCGTTTATCAGAAAAAAGAGTTTTAATAAAAAATTCTTCTGATTTTCCTCGTTTGATTATACCACTTAAAAACGTCTTAGAGATTATTAGAGTTTTAGAAGGAGTGGAGGATAAAGAAGTTGATATTTTAGCTGATAAACACCAAATATCGATTATTAGCGCTAATATAAAATTGACCTCTAGGGTGATTGACGGTGTTTATCCTGATTATCAACAAATAATGCCAAAAGAATCAAAAACCGAAATAACCCTTCATAAAGAAGAGTTAGTCAATTGTCTTAAAATGGCTAATATTTTTTCCGACCGCTTCAATCAAATTGAATTAAAAGTTAAATCTCAAGATGAAGAATTGGTTATTGAATCGCATAATCAGGATGTGGGAGAAAATGTAATTTCCTTAAAAGGAAAAATTACTGGTCCAGAAATAGATTTAATTTTAAACGCCAAATATATTCTCGATTGTCTGCCAGTGATTGATAATAATATTATTGAATTCAAAATCAATGAAAAAAACAGACCCTTGTTAATAAAAGGTCCCACTGATGATTTCAAATATATTGTAATGCCTCTCAATCGCTAAGTGTTTGTATGGATAAAATAAATTCTTTTTTAGATAAATATCAAAATATAAAATTAAAAGATTTTGAATTAAAAGAATTTTTTTCTAAATTAGTGAAAGAAAAAACAGGATTGGAGATAAAACCTAAAGACATTAGGGTTAATAATTATCAATTGAAAATTATTTCTAAATCTCTTTATAAAAATGAGATTATCTTAAATAAAAGATTTTTTTTAAAACATTTAGAAAGGTTTAAAATCAAAGATCTAATTTAAATTGAAACTAACTGCCTTTTCAGTTTGTTTGCCAGAGCTGTCATAAACAATTACTTTTAAATTTTGTTCTGTTTTGTTTAAATCAAGATCATCAACTTTTATTACAAAATCAAAGGGTTCGTTTTTAGTGATGCCGATCAATTTATCATTAACAAAATAATTGACTTGGTTGATCGGTAATTTAGATGTTATTTCAATATCAATAATTATTGGTTCGGTTTTTTTATAGGCAACACTCTCGATCGGGGAGATTATTTTTAATTCACTACCGAGATTGCTTTCATTTTGATTAATAACAATTGGCGTCGGATTGGTGTTTATTGATTCAACTACTCCACCATTTCCCAACCATCTTTGGACGGCGTATTCCCAATTGTTATATTGTGGGTCACTGGCCGGAAAGATCGGATTCAAGCCATTAGGATTGTTTTTGTTGACCCAATAAAGGATATTGTGAACTACATCGTTATTATCCCAAACTCCTCTTAGAATCGGTTTAATGTCTCTTGGGGTGTCACTGGGAGCGACGAAGTGTTCATCGGTGACTTGCGGTAAAATTTCTCTCATAAAAGCATTCCAAATCGGCGCCACAATATAACCCGCCACCTTTTTTTCCATCGGAGTGTTATCATTATTTCCAGACCAAATACCAACAGCTAAATTGGGGGTATAACCAACAATCCAGGTATCGCGATAATCGTTGGTCGTGCCGGTTTTGACGGCGATTTGTCGGCCCGGAATATTTAAAGGCGAGTCGGCTCCGTAAGATGGAATTCGGGCTTGATTATCAGATAAAATACTGGAAATCTGACGAGCGGTATTTTCCGGCAGAACTCTAGTGCTGTCAGCTTCATATTCTTCCAAGATGTTGCCGTTTTTATCTTCCACCCGCAAAATACCATCAATAGAGTTTCTAACACCATCGTTAGCAAAAACACTATAGGCGCCGGTTAATTCCAAGAGAGTAACTTCACCACCTCCTAAAACCAAAGTTAGACCATAGCGACTCTTGTCTTTCAGGGTAGTAACCCCCATTTTTTTGGCGGTTTCCAAGGAGTCACTGATACCGGCCAAATATAAAGCTTTGATGGCTGGAATATTTCGTGATTGGGCCAAAGCGTTACGGATGGAAATCGGACCGACAAATTTACTATCGTAATTTTCCGGTCGGTAACAATCACTAGCCTTCATGCCAAAACCGGGTGTGCCATCGGGGTTGCAATTGCTATTAAATTCGGTTTGAACGTCGAATAAAACTGTTTCCGGATAATAACCTTTGTTAAAAGCTGTGGCGTAGACAATCGGTTTGAAGGATGACCCCGGCTGACGTTTAGCGGTGGTGATGTTGTAGTTGCCATCATTTTCGATATCAAAGTAATCTCTTGAACCGACCATGGATAAAATCTGGCCGGTTTTTGGATCGATCGCCACCAAGGCGGCATTGCCAGCATTGTAAGTTTCTTTATTTTTTTGACCGTAAACCTTAATGATATTTTCCGCTTTTTGTTGAATTTCCCAATCAATAGTGGAAATGACCCTTAAGCCATCGTTTTCCACTACTTCCTGACCATATTTTTCTTCTAAATACTGTTTAATATAAAAAACAAAATGAGGCGCCTTAATGCCGTGATTTTCCACCGGTGCAAAAATCAAGCGATTTTTCTTGGCTTGTTTGATTTGAGCTTCATCAATCCAGCCTAATTTAAGAATCTGACCCAAAACAAAGTTTTTGCGGTCTTCTAATTTTTCTCGATTATTACCATAGGGTGAAAAAAAAGTTGGTGCTTGAGGTAGGGCCGCTAAGTAGGCCGATTCGGTTAAATTTAAATCCTTGGCGTTTTTGCCAAAGTAAGCAATCGAAGCCTCTTCCACGCCGTAAATATTTCCGCCAAATGGTGCGATATTGAGATAAAGTTCAAAGATTTGATCTTTAGTCATATTGCGTTCGATTTTTATTGCCAAAACGATCTCTTTGATTTTTCTGGTAATCGTCCGGTCATTGGTCAACAGAAGATTTTTTACTACTTGTTGAGTAATCGTGGAACCACCCTGACGGACTGAACCAGCACTCAAATTGACCAAGAAAGCTCTCAAGATGGCGGTCGGTTTAATTCCATAATGGCTATAAAATTCAGCGTCTTCAGCGGCCAAGACCGCCTTTTTCATATTATCGGAGACGGCATTGAGGGGAACGACGGTTCGGCGAATATTGCCGTTGACATCATAAAACAAGATTTTGCCGGTCCGATCATAAATCTTGGTGGAATTACTTAATTTTTTTTCTTGTAGTGACTCGTTGAAATCGGGGATAGGAATCGTAATCAACCAAATTAAAATTACTCCGGCCGAGATCAAAGCGAAAGCGGTCAATAGAGAAAAAGATTTGGCAAACTTATGACCTAATTTTGTTTTTGTTTTTACTAACATCGTCAATTCATTATATAACAGATAAGACAATCTAAAAAAGAAATTTCTTTTTTTGTTTTGAATCCGGCAAAATTGAGAGGGTAAATCTTTCAAAAAAAACCGGTTTATGTTAGATTGACCGTATGTCCAAGACTAAAGATGAACTCATTAAAGTCTTTTTAAGTCGGGGGATAGAACAAATCTATCCTTCGCCGGCTGAATTTACCTCGTATTTAGCTCAAAGTCAACCTCTCAAGATTTATTACGGTATTGACCCTACCGGTCCAACTCTCCATCTTGGTCACTTGTCGGTGATGCTCAAATTGAAGATTCTCCAAGATTTAGGCGCGGAGATAATTGTTTTGATCGGTGATTTTACTGCTCAAATCGGTGATCCGACGGACAAGGGTGAAGCTCGACAAGTTTTAACCCACGAGCAAGTCCTGACTAATTGCCGTTCTTATAAAAAACAAATTGGTAAAGTTTTGGATCGCCAAAAAATAAAATTTGTCTACAATAGCCGTTGGCTGGCCAAATTAAATTTTTCTCAGCTTATTACTATTGCTTCGGAATTTACTTTAGGCCAAATGGTAGAGCGAGATATGTTTCAAGAGAGAATTAAGGCTGGCCGACCAGTTTTTTTGCATGAGTTTTTTTATCCCTTGATGCAGGGTTATGATTCGGTTCATTTGGGGGTGAATGCCGAGATCGGTGGCAATGATCAAACTTTCAATATGTTGACTGGCCGGACGATGCAAAAAAAACGTGGTCAGGAAAAATTTGTTATCGCTACTAAATTACTCGTTGATCCTACTGGCAAAAAAATGGGTAAGAGCGAGGGTAATATGGTCACTTTAGCTGATGAACCGAATGACGTTTACGGCAAGGTTATGAGTTGGCCGGATGAAATGATTATGCTCGGTTTCGAAATTTGCACGGAAGTCGATTTGACTGAAATGGCTAAATTGAATAAGCAAAATCCACGCGACGCCAAAATGGTCTTGGCCCGAGAAATTGTCAAAATTATTCATGGCGTCAACAAGGCCGTTCGCGCTGAAAAATATTTTATCAATACTTTTCAAAAAAGATTAGTTCCAGATGAAGCCATCGAGATTCCCGCTCAAATCGGTGAATTACTGTCCGAAGTTTTAGTTCGCGCCGGTATTTTATCTTCCAAAGGAGAATTCAAACGATTGGTTGATGGAGGTGGGGTGTCTTTTGAAGGCGGAGAAAATGTGGCTGATTTGTATCAGAAAATAATTAAGACGACGGTTTTTAAAATCGGCAAGAAAAAATTTGTGAAAGTGTTGGTTCCCGAAAATTAAAATATCAAAATTTAACCCCAAACAAAAACTGCACTTCATCACGAAGTGCAGTTTTTGTTTGGGGTTAATAACTTTCTTCTTCGGTCACATCCGAATCAAAATCCGGACCATCCAATTCGTCTGGCCCCAAATCAAATTCTTCACCTTCGACTTCTTTATCATCCTCTCCGGGAAGATCAACTTCTCCGTCGAGGTCTTTCAAATCTTTATCGTCGTCCATTTTTGTAAATAAAATTTTTAATTTATTTTCCGCTGGTTAGCGGATACGACCTAAGTACAATTTTGACTTTTTAACATAATGGATTTTTTTTGCAAGTCTGGCTAGTTTTACTTGTGGATAACCTGCACACCAATCAGGCCATTGTTTTTTGTGCGTCTTTAAAATAATTAGTTTAGTTTGAATAATTATTGATTTTAATATCTGATTTGTCTACTTCTGTTTAAAAAACAAAGACGCGATGGCCTGATTAGTGTGCAGGGATAACCTTATCAACTAACGCCAATTTCCTTTTGCTAAATAGGTGAGAGCCACTGCCATGGCGTCATATTCATCATCAAATTTTTTCTTAGTTTTTATTTTTAAAATTTTTTCCACTAATGAAATCATTTGTTTTTTATCAGCTTGACCGTAGCCAGTCAAACAACTTTTTATTTCTAAGGGTGAAAAATCGTTGACAGCCAGTTGGTATTTAGCCGACAGATAAATAATCATCCCTCTGACCTCGGCGACGGCCATAGCGGTTTTTTGATTGACGGTTACAAACAGTTTTTCCATGGCTACGACAGTTGGCCGGTGTTTTTTTATTATTTTTTCAATTTCTTTTCCCAATTGCCATATTTATCACTGGTTAAACAAGTGGAAAAAATTAATTTTTCGCCCCGAGGATCTTTTTCCATAATCGCTACTCCTAAACGATCATAGCCAGGATCGATACCCATAACTCGCTGATTGGTGATTTTCATTTTCTTTAAAAATTAAAGATTAAAAATAAAAAATCAAAAACTTCAGCACACTTATTTTAGATTTTCTATTTTTGATTTTGACCCGCATTGGTAACAACATTTTTTATATCGTCGTGTTCCTCAAGGTTCTCAATAATTTCAGTCAATTTTTTCTTATCATTTTCCGCTAGACTAATCGTCGATTTTGGCTTTAGTTCAATTTTTTCAAAAGCCCACATGGCTGAACCTTGTCCACCTAAAGCCAAACCTTGTTTGGACAGTAAATGTTTGATCTCCGGCGTAGTCCGGTTTTTATTATCGGTTATACCCTCAATGACGATGGCGACTCCGCCTGGTCCAAAAGCTTCATAAATAACATTTTCAAATGATTCAGCACCGGCGCTAGTCGCCTTGCTAATTGCTCTTTCAATATTGTCGTTGGGCATATTGGCATCCTTGGCGCGAGTCACCGCTCCTTTTAGACCGGGATCTTCGCGGTTGCCACCGGCTCGCTTTGCCTCAATCGTGATTTGTCGCACCAACATTGAAAAAAGCTTACTGCGCTTGGCATCCTCGGCGCCTTTTTTCTGTTTAATTTGCGACCATTTATTGTGACCACTCATTTACCCTATTGAATAAATTTTAAATTAATAATTTAACTTAATAAGATTATCTTAATATAAAAACATTGTAAATAAATTAGTTTAAGTGATTTCCTCTAATTTAAAATT
>Ga0075625_136_pt1 | contig 7391 bp, 9 predicted proteins | sample RifGroA1_FD_68203 | JGI IMG/M metagenome (GOLD analysis project Ga0075625, IMG submission 68203) | Microgenomates (Woesebacteria) bacterium GW2011_GWA1_39_21b | reverse complement strand
GAACAAAAGAAATATTGGAATCAAATTGGATTATTTGAAAAAGACAAAGGTGGAGACACCTAAAAATCCACCAGCCTCCGTGCTGGTGGTAGTTTAATACGAGTATGAGTTTATCAGTAGGGATAGTGGGTTTAGCTAATGCTGGTAAGAGTACGCTTTTTAATGCGCTGGCTTCTCGTCGATTGTCTGAGACAGCCCCCCGGCCTTTTACCACAATTGATCCCCACGAGTCGGTTGTTCCCGTACACGACGAGGACTTTCATAGGCTTTGTGATTTAATTAAGCCTGAGGAATGCGTTCCTGCAACTGTAACCTTTATTGATATTGCGGGTCTTGTCAAAGATGCGCATAAAGGCGAAGGACTTGGTAATCAATTTTTGGGTAAAATCCGAGAGGTTGATGCAATTGTTCGATGAAAAAGTTTCTCATCCCCACACTTCGCATCCGGTGGGAAGTGAGCAGCAGGTTTTGGAAGACATCGAGCTTGTAAATCTTGAACTGGAGCTTGGAGGGATTGAGAAAAAACCAACAATATATTTGCTTAATGTAGATGAGGAAAAAGTGAATCAAGTTGATCAGTTAACTAAGTTAATCGAGGAAAAATATAGAGGAAAAGCGTTAGCGATTGCAGGAAAATTAGAGGAGGAGATGATCGACTTGGATAATGTTGAAAAGGCAGAGATGTTTAAGATGCTTCAGTGGGAAAGATCTGGTTTGGAAAGGCTGATTCTTGAAGCTTATAAACTTCTTGATTTGGTAAGTTTTTATACGATTAAACCCTCCTCCGCTAAAGCTACGGAAGGGCGAGGGGTCGGTAATCAAGTTAGTGCATGGAGTTTAAAAAAGGGAGGAACCGCGTTAGACGCAGCCGAACGTGTCCACACGGATTTTGCCAAAAAATTTATAAAGGCCGAGGTTATTAATGTAAGTTCTCTTTTGGATATCGGCGGTTGGAAAGAGGCAAAAGAAAAAGGAAAAATTCGTCTGGAGGGGAAAGATTACATCGTTCAAGATAAGGATATAATTGAATTTAAGGTTGGACAGTAGATTAATGAACTTCGTTTTCCCCACGCACTAACACACGCATATGCCAAGCAAAGATTTAGACATAGTTATACTCTCGTACAATACAAAGGCAATAACGGACAAGTGTTTGGCAGGAGTTTTGGTCGCCAAAGAATTCTGTGAGGAAAAACTTAAGAACAAAGTCAAAGTCACTGCTATCGATAATGCTTCTTTGGACGGCTCGACCGATATGATCGAGAAAAAGTATCCTTGGGTGAATTTAATTAGATCAAAGACAAACCTCGGATTTGCAAAGGGAAATAATTTGGGAATGAGTGGGGTGAAAACGCCTTACATTCTTTTATTAAATTCAGACGTATTTTTGGGGAAAGATACTTTAATAAAAGCATTGAATTATTTTTACAAGAATAAAAGCTGCGATATTTTGTCCGTCAGGTTTAGGTATCCAGACGGGAGATTTCAACCCTCTGGAGGTTACTCGCCGACACCATTAAAAACTTTCGCCTGGATGATGGGGATTGACAGCGTTCCTTACATACGAAAAATATTAAAACCAATACACATCTGGGATGAAAGTTTTTATAAAAATGAAAGAATCCTTGAGTGGGCATCGGGCGCGTTTTTTCTTTTAAAACGCGACGTTTACGAAAAAACCGGAGGTTTTGACGAGAACATGTTTTTGTATATGGAAGACATCGAGTGGTGCAAGAGAATTAAAGATAAGGGTTTCAGGATTTGTTTTACTCCCGAAATCGCAGTTGTCCATCTTGCCGGAGCAAGCAGCAAAAATAATATTAAAAACCAATTGATGAGTCAAATGAGGGGTTTATTATTTTTCCACAAAAAACATTACCCCGATAAGTTGAAGTTCACAAGACTGGCGATACGGATAGGATTACTGCTAAGGTATATTCTTTTTAAAATAATCGGAAAGACGGAGGTTTCAGGAGCTTACTTAAATGCCTACCACAATCTTCATATCTAATTCTTCTCAACCTTAATTTTTTCTGTTATACTTTCCCCCGACACATTAGTGTGTTAGGGCATGAATTTATATGAATTAACAATTGTTTTAGCCGGAAAGGCGACCAGCGCCAAGAGAGAATCCGTCATCGAACAGATCGAAAAGCTTCTTAAAACTCTCAAGGGTTCTGTCAAAAAAACCGAAGATTGGGGAGAAATTGAGCTATCCTATAAAATAGGAAAAGTAAGTACTGGCAATTTTACCCATTTTAATTTAGAATTGGAATCGAGTTCGGTCAAGACATTTAGCCAAAAGCTGAAAATGGAAGATGATATAATTAGGTACTTAATAGTTAGAAAGGAACCATCCGCCTCCGCTTAGGGATACGGTAAGACAAAGTGGCAAGGAGTTTAAACAAAGCTGAATTAATCGGAAACTTGACTCGCGATCCGGAACTTCGATACACGCCGGCGGGAACTGCTGTTTGTACGTTTGGTTTGGCGACAAATCGATATTGGACAACAGAATCAGGCGAGAAGAAAGAAGACGCTGAATTTCATAGAATTGTTGCCTGGAATAAGTTAGCTGAACTTTGTGCCCAACTTTTGGCAAAAGGAAGAAAAGTTTATATCGAGGGCAGGCTCCAGACTAGGCGCTGGACGGGTCAGGACGGGAATGAAAGAACAACTACAGAGATTGTTGCGAGCGATATGATTATACTGGACTCCCGCATGGGCCCTCATGAGGTACAGGATTTCGACGTTCCTGAGGAGGTTGGTGAAGATGTTACTCCCGAATCTCATGTTACCGAGTCTGAAGTGAAAGACCCTAAAAAGAAAAAAACCAGCGACAAAAAGGTTTCGATAGAGAAAGAAAAAGACGAAAAAGAGGTTGACGAAGACATCCCCTTTTAGAGCCTTCTTCATATTATGCTGAAAAAAACCAAGCAAAAACGGCAAACACGGGAAGTTAAAAGAGATCTAAAGTGCCCCTTTTGTGAGGAAGGTTTAATTCCTGACTACAAGGATTATAAACGCCTGAAGAAGTTTTTGTCAGACAGAGGGAAAATTTTAGGTCGTGATCGTAGTGGTGTGTGTGCCCAGCACCAGAGAAAATTGTCTCTTGCTATTAAAAGGGCGCGCTACTTAGGATTACTTCCTTATACACCTTTATCTTGAGGCGAAAAGTCTAGGTTTTGAGCTAATTTAAGCTGGATTTTTTAATCGGGAAATGAATAAAATATTTGATATGCCTAAAATAAATTATATTAAGTTTAACCTTCGGCTTGTCAGAAATGTCTTGGCTCTTGCAATTATCATTTCAATATCTTTCGGAATTGGTTACCTGTCGGGCTTTAAAGGCTTTAAGGCAGAAGTCAAATTCACCGATGTAAAAATTGCCAGAGAGGTTCCTGAGGATAAAAACGTCAACCTTGATCTTTTTTGGAAGGTGTGGGACACCTTGGGAGTAAAATACTACGACAAATCAAAATTGATTCCGTCCGAGATGGTTTACGGCGCGATACGCGGGATGGTTTCGGCGGTGGGGGATCCTTATACCGTATTTTTACCTCCCCAAGAAAAGAAAGTGGTTCAAGAGGATTTACAAGGAACCTTTGAGGGAGTTGGAATTCAAATAGGCTTTAAAGGAACGCGCTTAGCCGTTATTGCACCGTTACCGGGAACGCCTGCTGAAAAATCCGGGGTCAAAGCAGGAGACTTGATACTTGTAATAAGAGACGAATCAAGAAGGATTGATCAGGGAACTGACGGCATTTCGATCACCGATGCGGTTGAAGCGATAAGGGGTCCGGCTGGTACTACGGTAACACTGACGCTTTTAAGAGACGGCAAAGACGAGCCTTTTGACGTTGATATTACAAGACAAAGTATAAATGTACCGAGTATTGTTCTGGAATACAAAGGTGATAACAATTCTATTGCCTACATCAAGGTTTTGAAATTCTCGGCAGAGACAAGCGGGGAGTGGGAGGAGGCGGTAATAGAGTTGGTAAAGCGGAATGATTTGAAAGGAATTATTATTGACCTTCGTAATAACCCGGGTGGGTATCTTGAGAAAGCGGTGGAACTTGCTTCAGATTTTTTGGAAAATAAGGATACGGTAGTCGTTGAAGAGGGAGCAGGTGGCGTCAAAAACGATTATAAAGTGGAAAAAATCGGGAGACTGAGAAAAGTTAATCTAGTTATTTTAATTAATGAAGGTTCGGCTTCGGCATCGGAAATTATGGCGGGAGCTTTAAGAGATCATGATAGGGCAAAGCTCGTCGGTTCAACGACATTCGGAAAGGGAACTATTCAAGAACCGATGGATGTTGATGGGGGAGCCGGGCTTCATATTACAATTGCAAAATGGTTGACACCTTCCGGATTTTGGGTAAATGAGGGGGGTTTAAAACCGGATGTAGAGATAGAAGATAAGGAAGATACGGAAGAAGATGAACAGTTGCAAAAGGCGGTTGAATTACTCGGGCCTTAAATAATTTCAGGAAATTCTCAGAATAGGTAAGCTATAGTAATAGGGTTTAGGCTTAGGCATAGAAGCTGGTATGGATTTAGATATAGATATTAGAAGATAGAAGAAAATTCCACTTACCATTTCTAAACCTATATCTAAACTAGTTTCCAAACCTCAATCCATTTACTATTGTTTGAAAATTTATGAATAGATCAAAATTTCAAGGTTTACTCTTGGGTCTTGTAATCGGTTTTATTGTCCTGGTATCTGCTATTGGTGGAGCTTTGGCTGACAGGCTTTTTGTAATAAAACCTCTCGACTTTCTAACCGCAAGGAATGAAGCTGAGGGATTTCGAGTAGGAACAATAGAACAAAAAGTATTAAACGAAGAAAGCGTTGTTATAAATGTTGCCGATCGCGTTTCCCCTTCTGTCGTGACTGTTTCAATTCAGACACCCCAGAGAAGAATTTTGGAATTTAATCCTTTCGGTGGGGGATTTAGATCCCGTATCGAAGGAGGGCAACCTCAGGATATAGGGAGCGGATTTATCGTATCCGAAGACGGACTTATCATAACAAATAAACACGTCGTTTCGGATACTGATTCTAAATATGAGGTGATAACTAAAGACGGCAAAGAGTATGAAGTTCAAAAAGTCAGCCGTGATCCTTCCAATGATTTAGCCGTACTGAAGATAGACCCTTCGGCGGACTCAGGGGAAGCGCTTCAACCGGTTGACTTGGGTGAGTCAGATAACCTCAAAGTCGGACAGTTTGTGATTGCTATAGGAACTGCACTTGGTGAATTTAGACATACGGTAACGACGGGTGTAATTTCTGGCTTAGGGCGCGGGATTACTGCGGGAAGTGTTTTTGAAGGCTTTGTCGAGCGACTTGACGACGTTATACAAACCGATGCTGCAATTAATCCCGGAAATTCCGGTGGACCGCTTTTGAATAGCGCGGGGCAGGTAATCGGAGTCAATGTTGCCGTAGCCCAAGGTGCCGAGAATATTGGTTTTGCGATTCCCATTAATTTGGTCAGAGACGCATTGGATCAGTTTAAGTCGACGGGTTCATTTGCTTCAAAACCGTTTCTTGGGGTTCAATACCAAATGATCGACCAGGAAACTGCAATTTTGAATAAAGTTCCACAGGGAGCTTATGTTGTTGAGGTCGTTGAGGATTCACCTGCCGCGAACGCTGGGATTAAACCAAACGATATCATTACAAAGTTTGACGGTGAAGAAGTTAAAGGAGACGATGGTGGCCTTGCCGATTTAATCTCCAAGAAAAAAGCAGGACAGCAAGTTTCGCTCGGAATCTGGCGCCGCCGGCCCGGAGAGGCCTCTGGCCAGGAGGGTGACGGCGAAACACTACAATTAAATGCAACCTTGAGTGAATTCAGCGAGTAATATCAACTAGACACCGTTTATTTGCTTCCTTAACATATTTCAAAAGTATTTCGGTGTTTTCTTCAATGGGTTTTGTTCCATCCAGAACAAGTAGTCCGGTTCCGTGTAGGTCATATAATTTCGGCCAAACATTTTCTATCCAGTAACCGTACCAAGCTGATAAATCATTGAAAAATGGACTACCCGCAATTCCTTTTGAAGTAACACCCATTGCCTTTCGTCTTATTTGCGATTGTTTTTTATCGGTGCCGACAAAAACCTCGGCGTCTACAAATTGTACTAAAGTTTGACTGCCTATAACCGTTTTGAGATATAAGTCGTAAGCTAATTCCTTAAAATCCTCGGGAATCGAAAAGTCAGGGTCAGAATTGTGTGTAGCTAGTGAATAAGAAAACACAGTTTGATCTATCGGACTCCTTTGTCCAAGTACCAAACGTGTTTCGTTTAGTTTTGCGGTTCGGATGAGCTCGTAAATTCTATTTTCCCAAAAAAGTTGTTTGTTAAATTGGTGCCATAAGTTTGTGTACCAATCGTTTTTTTCCATAGGTACTGGTAATTCATCCTCTAAAGTTGGAAATATTTGGCTTATGGCAACATACATGATCCCATCTGCCCCTTGGACATATAAATCGTCAGGGTTAATTTTATGTAAAGTGTGATTGGAACTTTGAACATATTTTTTGGCTAACGAATCGGCCAAAGAAGTTTTGCCTGCGTGTGGAGTACCATCTAATCCTATGAAACATGCTTGAGGCATATGAGGATATTTTGGAAGAACATAAATGGGCTTTTTATACCATTCTGATGACTGGGGAACTTCTTTGGGAGGCCAAGCAGGCCAGCCGAGATAGGGGAGAACAGTCCCTGCATATTCTTTGTACACTTGTTCAGCATCGCTCCCCCCTCTAAAATCTCTATCATTTTTCATTATTTCCGCCAAAATAGCACCTTTTCAACTTTTTCTCAACTAGGGTGACGATTTTCAGAAGATATATTTAGTTAGTTTTGTGTTGGTCTTTCTGATTAGTCAGAATATCTTTTGCGATTTTTTGTAGAATCACCCGAACTGAAGTGTTTTTTTGCTTTGCAAGTTTTTGTAGATCTGAATGCATCTTTTTTGACAAATAAATGTCAGTTTTTATCACTATTCAAGAATAATAATTCCGATATATGTTGTCAAGGAAATATTTATAACAGTTTCGAGAAAACCCCGCCTTTTAAGGCGGGGAGGATGTCATTGAAGTTTTTCTTGAAGAAGATCAATAATTTTATCCAAATTTCCGTCGACTATACTTTCCAGATTTCCGAATGATTTGCCGATGCGGTGGTCGGTGATTCTATTTTGTGGGAAATTGTAGGTTCTTATTTTTTCGGCACGCATGCCGCGGCCGATGGGGGAGCGGTAGTCGGCGATTTCGGCCATTTTCCGTTCTTCTTCGCGCTCCCAAAGTTTGGCCCGCAGTAAGTCAAGCGCGATTTCACGGTTTCTTTCCTGAAAACGCTCTTCTTGT
>Ga0075625_142_pt1 | contig 12679 bp, 9 predicted proteins | sample RifGroA1_FD_68203 | JGI IMG/M metagenome (GOLD analysis project Ga0075625, IMG submission 68203) | Microgenomates (Woesebacteria) bacterium GW2011_GWA1_39_21b | reverse complement strand
TGGGAATAAGAGTATCAACGTGTCGTGTCAAATTTAACTCCTCTTTCTCGTATTCATCATAAAGTTGGTCAAATTCTTTATTATCTTTCTCCTTTACACTTATTAATTTCTTAAAGACTTGCCATTTTTTAGTCCCGCTAAAATCTTTGATTGCAACTCCCCCGACATCAAAATACACAAACTTAATCATTTTTCTACCTCCTCAATTTTATACATATCCCCTTCAACTCGAACGTATTGATAGTTTGTTAAAAGAATTATTTTATCGTTTGTGGTATAAGCGTGTTTTAATCGAAAGTTGAAATAGACACTCTCAAAATCTTTTTTACCCCAATGAGGAAAAATAATAAAATCCACCAATCCCAGTCCTCCCGCTGAAATACCAAAATATATTTTCCCATCCAAAACAAAATCTCTGATAACTTCTATACAATTACTCTCCTGTATTTTTTCAAGGAGATATAAAGTATTACCGCCGGAAAAACAAATTACATTAAACTTATTCAAGTCATTTTTTATCTGTTGTTCATTCTTACCTGTAATCGTGTAATCAACAACTTTAAAACCCACTTCAACTAAAGCATCTCTATCATCTTTCATCCATTGCTTATTTCCGCCTTCAACTTCCGATGCGGTAGTTATAAAAACTAAGCTCATATCCCTGTGGTCCTTAATGTGTTTGACCGAATCTTTAATTACTCTTCTTAGACTTGATGTTAAAAATAATCTTTTCATTTTATTTAATATACACTACGTCACAATTTCTTCTTCTCAAAATCCGAAGGGGTTAGGGCGATTTGCTTTCAACAACATAAAATGCTTCTTCCCCGTTTAGATAATAAAATTTCGAAAGGACGGAAGCATTATTGGGAAATTCTTCTGGGGTACCTACTATCAAAGCATTTTCCTTTTTGAGGCTTCCTAGATCAATGCTCTTGATCAAGATACTGCTGTCCTTCCTCTTCATACTTTAACCATTTAATCGATTCTAACTGAAGATCTTTCGGGTTCCATTTTTTATAAAAAGCGACCCATACGTGAGGCACCGACATAGTTCTACTCATAAAAATTTTGTCATACTTGTCTTCAATCCCCGAAACATAATTTACCAGTTCCCCCCTTCCATACTGCATCGATTCCGAAGCATGAATGGGGGCGTGGAAAAGGTAATCCTCTAAAAAAAATGCTAAGGATGTAAATAGTATCCCTAAAAAAAATATCTTTAAAGCCAAACTAAAATATTTATTCCTAAAAGAATTCTCTAAAAACAAAAGGAGAAAACTAAATCCGTAAGCAGAGGCAATTTGAATGGCGGGCATCATTACAGCAGCTCTTGTTGCCGAAAAACCGGTTGCCTTGCTTATTGCAGCCGGGATCGGAGCAAGTATAATCCACAAAAAAATGAAAATCAGGTATGGTTTTTGATCTTTAATCAGTTGGATCAGGAAAAAAGTTAAAAATAAAATCTCGATTAAATATAAAACTCCTCTTCCGGGAATCATCCCATAACCGTCATCTGACGCCCCCTGAGAAAATAAAAAGACGGGTGAAATATAAGAAAGATAATTACCAACAAAATTATCGGCAATATATGTAACCTTGTTTGAAAATATTCTTGCAACCTCAGTGGGAACCCCTTGTTTTATAGCCTCAAATCTTCTTTGGGACATATACTTCCACTTATCCGTTGGATTTATTAGTGTTACGTCAAGTCCGCGAGTTGCCGCGCCTTGAAATAATGTTCCTAAACTACCTAAAAAAAGTGTGACTAAAATAACAATTGCAATTTTAAATCTCATAACCGACTTCCATAACGTACTTTTATTGATTAAATTATTATTTCCAGATGTTCTCGAATACAAAATCAAAAGAACAATTATTATTGGTGCCAATACTCGAGCTGAATGGTAGGAATAAAAATTGAGTCCGAAGAGGAAGGAAGATAAAATCATCCACTTTGAAGACTTCAAACCTTTAAGAAAAGCCCAAATGCCAAGCGGCATAAAAAAGGTGGTCAAATTGGCTTCAAATGCCCCTCGAGATAGAGAGATGTGCCAAGGCGATATCGCCAACAAAAGCGCTGAAATAAGTGAAGCCCTTTTTTGCCCCGATAACTTATCAACTAAGAGAAACGTAGCGACTATAGCTAAGGTTCCGAAGATGGCTCCTGTAAATCTCACCGAAAACTCGTTTAATCCAAAAAAATAAACAGGTAGAATTGTTAAATAAGAATAAAGCGGAAGCTTAAAATCACCAAAAGAGCGCAGTGTCAGAGGAAACGAGTTTCCCCAACTATCTTTACCGGTCAAAAGTAAAGAGTATGCTTCATACCCAAGTCCGGCCTCATCCTGTGTAAAACCAATTGGATATTCTGAAATACCAACGAATCTCAAAAAAAACGCGATAACTAATATTAAAAACAGTAGTGAATTATTTTTCATTAATTGGTTGATCAACGTTAACTCCTGTGAAAACATAAAAAATCGGAGTTCCGGTTGGTGAATAAAAAACCTCTAAAAGTTTCAGGTTGGGATTTTCAAATATTTTCGGGTTCGTAATATCGTCCCGTGCAGAGGCTACTATCAAACTTCCCTCCTTTGCTAGGTTTTCAACCGGCTTTTGTATCTGCCCAAAATAATATTTATCTCCGAGCCTGAATCCGTTAAAACCCGCTACGATATCGGGTATATGCTTATCATCCTTAAACTCTTGATGAAACAACTGAGGGTCATATCTATACCAAAATAGGAAACGAGGCAAAGCCGGCTCATAAGTGTTATTGAAATATACTCTTTCGAAATCCCCCTCTATGCTTTTGACATAGCTAAACATTTCTTTATAACCCACCTGCCAAAATCTCCAGCTCTCGCGAGGCCAAATAACGTAGTATTGATTAAAATAATAAATTATATTTATAAGCATAGTAAAAATTATTCCCGCAATAGCTAACTTTTTCAAAATTTTCCCTGACCTGTAAATTAATCGATAAAACCCGACAGCAGAGAATATCATCAAAGGCGGTAGCATCAAAATAAGCCTCCCGGAATGGCTTCCGCCGTCGGAAGTTAAAGAGGATGGAACGGGGCTTATCAGAAGCCAGATAAACATTATCATTATTTTTTTGTTTTTTCCGTAATATTTCGTTAATAAATAAAATATACCAATGATGATAAAGACCAAATCGAAATAATACACTTCTCCCATCGCCCCGACGGAATTTCTAAGATCAGGATCTCCCAACGTTAGTAAAAAATTAGTAGAATACGAACTTAAATAATTTGTGAATATTTTCGATAAAACTAAAGACTTATTGTTATAAAAAAGTCTGGAAATGGGAGAGGTCGATATCAGTAATTTTCCGGTAGAATCTTTTTTAATATTTTCGTCGTTAAAAACGGATATGTAACTAAATCTTCCTGTCGTCGATCCCTTTATGCTCGCGCTTAAATATGGCGTTAAAACCAAGAAAGTAACCACTCCCAAGAGAGCAATTTTCTTTATGCCATATTTTATAAATGTTCTTCTGTATATAAAGAGCAAAAACAATACTAAAAACGGTGTAAAAAGCACCGATGTAGCATATGCGTAAAACGATAATGAGAAAAGTACCGAGGATATCAACATGTACCTATATTTTCTCAATCCTTTAATGAATAACCATAATCCAAATATCACGAACGGCAGGATGAAACCCGAATCGTTGGCTTGTCTCGAAAACTGCAGGTGCCAGGGAGAAATCGAAAGAAATAATGCCGTAATAAAGGCGATCTTTTGGTTTATAAGCTCCTTGACAAGAAAATATATTCCAACTACGGACAAAATGCCGAAAGTAACACTAGCCAGTCTTACTCCCATCTCAGTCAATCCAAAAAGTCCTATCGTCCCCACCATTGAATAGATCTGTAAAGGAAGTCTGTACTCAGAGAATGAATGAAAAATAACGGGATATTGGTTAGAAAAAATATCTTTTCCCGTCTTCAATATAGAATAAGCCTGTATTCCGGCATCTATCTCGTCACCAAAAAGCTCTAAAGGAAACTTATCCAGTCTCCAAATTCTTAAAAACGCGGCGGCCGCAATTATTAAATAAGGTAGTACGGTTTTCGGTACAACTAATTTTATCTTCACAAAATTATTCTAACTCAAGTGTAGTGCTTTAACCAACCTGAAAACATGACTAGTTGCCATAAAGCACCACCATTATTTTCTGCACCCTTCTGATGTTTTTCCCACAAATCCATAACTTGCTTTTTATCCAGGAAATCGTAAAGTTTATTGTAAGAAAGCGTATCTTTTCCAAAATCCTTCAAGTCCTTTCTTAACCATTTCCCGACAGGCATCCCGAAACCTTTTTTGGGCCGATTCGCGACGTCTTTCGGTAAATACCTACGGGCAAGATTTCTGAGCATTTTTTTTGTTTCAAATAAACTTACGTGTTTTCGCGAGTCCTGCGAGAACGCAAAATCAATTACGTCATGATCAAGAAAGGGTACCCGGACTTCGAGCGAATTAAACATCGAAGCGCGGTCGGTTTTTACCAATAAATCATCCGCGAGGTAAGTAAAAAAATCGGCTATCATGGCGTTTTTAACGGAGTCGAAATCATCAAGTTTAGGAAGGTATTTTTTAAAATCCAGGCTCGGTTTTTTAACAAGCATTCCATTGTCCAAAAAGAAAGTGTGCATCCAAAAAATCTGCCTTTCCAAAGGTTCCTTCTTAACTCCCCGCAGGAAAGTTCTGCCAACATGACTCAACGGGTAATTTTCATAAGAGACCGGCAAAAGCGAAAACATTTTAATTCCCATATTCAGCACTCTTTGAGGGAAATGTTTAAAAAAGTCTGCAATTATATGCGCCCGATGTGTCGGATAACCTCCAAAAAGTTCGTCGCCTCCGTCTCCGGAAAGCGCAACCGTTACATGTTTCCTTGCAAACTCACTTACTTTGTAAGTCGGAATTAAAGAAGTATCCGCCAAAGGCTCGTCTAATTTTTCAGAAATTTTTTTAAATAACTTAGGTATCTCCGCAACCTTCAATTCCTCAACAAAGTGCTCTATTCCCAAATGCTTGGCAACCGCAAAAGAATAATCCGACTCATCGTAGCTTTTCTGCTCAAACGATATCGAAAAGGACTTCATTTTTCTTTGGTGTTTTGTAATGTAATAGGAAATAAGACTGGAATCCAGTCCCCCGCTCAAAAAAACTCCTACAGGCACATCTGCTATTAATTGATCTGTTACCGCCCTATCCAAAAGCTCATCAAGATTGGCATCCGAGAATTTATCAAAAGCCATATTCCAATACTTTTTGATTTTCAACCCAGATTTTGCCAGAGTTAGACTATGTCCCGGAAGAAGCTTAAAAACGTTTTTGAACATAGACATTTCCGTCGGTAAGTAGCCGAAATACATATATGTCGAAAGTGCGTCAGAATCGAGAGTCTTTGGAAACTTAGGATGCAAAAGTACCGTTTTGGGTTCCGAGCCGAACGCGAAAATGCCGTCAAAATTCGAATAGTAGAGCGGCTTTATACCGGCTCTATCCCTGGCAATAAAAAGTTTCTGCTTCTTTTCATCCCATATGGCAAAGGCAAACATGCCGTTTAGAAACTTGGGCATATCCTCTCCGTACTCCTCGTACAAATGAACCAGTACTTCCGTATCACTTTTGGTTTTTAATTTGTGTCCCTTTTTGAGAAGATCTTCTCTTAGGTGCTTATAACCGTAAATCTCGCCGTTAAAAACAACAATTACGCTACCGTCTTCATTCTTTATCGGCTGATCGCCTGTTTTAAGATCAATGATGCTCAGGCGTCTAATTCCAAGCCCCGCGATATTGCCATTGCTTAGATACTCCCCGGAAGAATCCGGTCCACGGTGGATAATCTCATCAGTCATTTTTTTTATGATTGATGGATTAGTATTCGAGGTAAAATCAACGTATCCTGCAATCCCACACATTAATATTTTTCTATATTTTTAACTTCATATATCGGTTTACCTTGAGATTCAAAATAGGTTCGAACCTGAAGCTCCGCCAAAAGACCCATCATGATAAACTGAATTCCTACCAGACCAAAAAATATTGCAATTAAAAATAAAGGATCCCTATGCACAAAAACTCCTAAAAATATTTTTTTGTAGGCAGACCCAATTAGCGCCAAGCCACTAATAAATAAACTCCCAAGACCAAAGGTTCCAAAAACATACGCCGGCCTTGTTCCGTATGAACTTAAAAACTTGACGGTTATGATATCGACTACAGTTTTTATTATTCTTTCAAATCCGTACTTCGATTCGCCTTTGTATCTTTCCCGATGTTTAACGATTATTTCTCCAATCTTTGCCCCTTTTAAATAAATCAGAACGGGCATAATCCGATGTAGCTCTCCATAAAGTTGCAGGTTTACTAAAAATTCTCTCTTAACAATTCTTGCTGAACATCCAACGTCATGGAAAGGATACGCAAAAACTATTTTCACAATTTTATTGGCAATTCTCGATAATAAGCTCCTGATTGTCGCGTCTTTTCTTTCTTTCCTCCAACCAAAAACTGCGTCATAACCCTCTTTCATCTCATCTAAAAATCTGGGAATGTCTTGTGGGTCATTTTGCAAATCTGAGTCCAAAAAAGATACCAATTTCCCTTCAGAGTACTCAATTCCAGCTGTTACAGCAGCAGTTTGTCCGAAATTTCGCTTAAACGCAATCAGTTTGACACTGACTCTGCCGGATTTCCTCTTATTTATCGCCTCCTTCAGTAAGAATCCAGCTTTTCCAAAGTTTCCAAAAGCTCTCTATGAAGAATCGGAAGATTCTCCTCTTCGTTATAAAATGGAACTATTACCGTCAAAAAAATTCCGTTAAATTGTTTCATCGTAAAATATTAATCCTTATGGACAGCTCAATTATAGCTTTTTAGCCTACATCTTGGCAAAAAAGTAAAAAGCGGGTTCACCGGAAGGGTAAGGTATAGTTTTAATTAAACGAAGGCCTTCAGGAATTTCAGATGGTTCCATAACTAAATTTTTAGCCAATTCTCTCTGAGCCGCGATATATAAGGCTTTTTCCTCTAAAACTCCAGGCAGGGTTTTTATCCCTTCTTCTCCTATTTGGCCAAAGTAAAATTTATCAATGTGCTTTAATTTACCAAAACCTTCCACATATTCTTCATCAAAACCCTTCTGCCATTCTTTAGGAGGATACGGATAGTAAGACGCTAAAAAAATATAAGGTTGATCAAGCGCGTTTGTAATAATAATTTTATCGTAATCTCCCTCTATCTCTTTAATAGATTGAATTACTTCTTTATAACCGGCGTGCCAATCTCTCTCGGAATACCAGGGGTTGTGAACATAGTATGTATGAAGGTAAAATAAGAAATTAGTAGTAAGTAGTAAGAAATAAGTACTAAGAAATATATATTTTAACTTCCCTTTCAGCATTCCAGCGACCTCAACAATTCCGAAGGATATCAGAAAAACCAAGGGCGGAAGTATCAAAATAAGACGTGTGGCGTGGCGTCCTCCGTCACGGGTTATAGCCGATGGGAATATTCCAAACAAGATCCAAAAGACAACCAGCCATTTGATTTTTCTATTTTTAAAAAAAACAAAAAATAAAACTGCTCCTAATGTTAACGTCAAAGCTTCGATTTTGTAAAATTGTCCGATCCCTTCGGGCGAATGGCGCAAATTTAAGTCTCCCTTGATGAACAAAAATTGAGACGACAAAGTTTCGAAAAAGTTATTGGTAATTTTTGATCCCCAATAAAAATATTTGTTGTGAACCAGTCTTGTACTTACTTTTTGTAAAACGCTTCTACTTACTCCTCCTTCAACTTGGGCATCTATTAACCTTTGGGAAGCTATTTCTCCGTCGATCGTAGGATCTGTAAAAATACTTATGTAACTGAATCTCTGGCCAGCACTCCCAGTTAGCATACTAAATACCATTGGCAGGAAAAACACACTAAGGAAAAATGTTGCCGAAAAAAGATTTTTTTTAGAAAAAGAACTAATTTCTTTTCTCCAGTTAACAAACAAAAATAAAATAAGAAGGGGAACAAAAAATCTAGCAGTGCTATAAATCCACGGCGTCAAACCGAAACATATTGCCGAAAGCCAAAGATATTTTTCATTTTTAAAGCTCTTAAAGAAAAAATATAAACCCATCAAAAGAAAAAAAAGTAATTCTGTTACCTCGAACGCCGCTCGTGAATACTGAAGATGCCAAGGAGAAACTGCCATGAGCAAAGCGGAGATTGGCGGTAAAGTATCTGCGTAAATCCGTTCTTCAATCCGTGTAAATCTAATAAGTTGTCTGGCCAATAAATACATTGCCCAAACTCCTAAAACACCAAAAATCATTGCAGGCAACCTGACACCAAGAGGTGTGATTCCAAATATAGCTACAGTCGGAACGGCAGTATAAATATAAACCGGTGCCCTAAAGTCTGCGTACGAATGGAAATATAATGGCCATGGATTCCCCATGTAATCTCTTCCGGTTTTAATGATTGAATATGCATGATACCCGACATCCAGTTCGTCTGAAAAAAGCGATACCGGAACTTCTGAAATTTTCCATATCCTAAGAAAGGCAGCTATTGTTAGGATAACTAAAATGACTAGCTTTGAGTGTTTACTAATCTTTTCCATTTTTGCCCCGACCAGATAATGAAATTTATAACGTAGTGTTTCATTAGCCCGTGGTAAATTTTACTCGAAGGGATAAGTCTACGCCACTGATTGACTTCTTCTGCTATTTTCTTTCCACTGGCCCCATGATAGTGAACCACTTCTGAGCGCGGCAGATAATAAACCTTGAGACCTGATTTCCATACTCGCCTACAATAATCCAAGTCTTCGTAAAACATAAAATACCTTTCATCCAGAAACCCTACCTCTTTTAGTGCTTCCGGTGTTATCAAAAAGGCTGCCATAACAAGGCTCTCAACCTTGTCTGGTTTTGGTCCCTGTGGAGAATATTTATCAAGTAAACCATTTTTACCTAACCAATACTGTGTAATCACTCGGCTAATAGTTGGTAATCGGAAAACTGAAGGTTGGGTAGAACCATCTGGGTTAAGAAGCCTGGGTCCGACAGCCCCCGCGTCAGGAGTTTCTTCTGCAAAATTAATAAGTTTTTCTATAGCCCCATTTTTAACTTTCGTATCCGTATTTAAAAGAAGAATGTATCTACCTTTAGCGATTTTTATCCCTTGGTTATTCGCTTTTGCAAATCCCAGATTCTCACTATTCTTAACTAACTTAATTAACTTGGTTAACTTGGTTAACTTGGTTAGCTCTCCGACCGATCCGTCTGTTGAGCCATTATCGACAACAATAATTTCATACTTTATTTGTTTGGCGGAATCCACAATCGATTTAATACACTGAAGTGTTAATTCCTTGGTGTTGAAACTTGCTATGATTATAGAAACATCTGTCATATTATCAGTGATGCCTACTCTAAATCAATGTTAATCCTTAAACTTCGCGAATATTGCTTCGTCTGAAATCTTACTCTCCTTCTTCTCTTTCTTCCTTGCCTTGATAATAAATCTTATTTTCCCCAGAGCCATCAGAACTATCTTTATATATCCGGGGTGTCTAATGACTCTTTGTATCAAACCTAATATATGTTTTCTAAAGAGATTTGGGCTGGTTATATTTTTCCAAATAAATAGAAGTTGGTTTCGCTCTCTAATATTGTTTACATAATTCTGAGGTAGTTTTTTTATTGTCGATTCATGTTCATGAATAATCTTTGAGTTCGGTTCCCAAACATTTATCAATCCTCTTTTAGCGGCCCGATAACAAATATCAATATCTTCCCAATAAAATGGGCTTAAAAGTCTTTCATCAAGTCCTCCTAGCTTCATCCAATAATCACGTCTAAATACCCCGCTTCCGCCATTGACCCAAAAAGTTTCATGAGCCTCATCTTTCAACTTTCCCGGAGCATGTTCTATAAATCCTTCCTTAAAATATCCTTTTGCCCAAGAAAACCCTTTTTCATGAAGCGATACTGCAAATACTTCTTGCTCTTCAAAATGTTTAACAACGTAAGTTAAGAAATTTTTATCAGGCAAAACGTCGCTATTGAGAAGAGCAAGTAGTTTCCCTCTAGCACTACGTACGCCGGTATTGATGGAGGCAGAAAAACCCCGATTAATCTTATGCTTAATTAGTCTTATTTCCGGGAAATTCTTCTTTATAAATTCATAACTCCCGTCAGTTGAAGCATCATCAACCACGATTATTTCAATTAGTCGATTGCTTGCATTTTCTTTGGTTTTAATTACGATGGGAAAAATTCTCGCTATCAGTTCCCTCGTATTAAAAACTGGTATTATTATTGAAACATCGTTCTTCATAGATTTATTTCCTTCTTACTTTTATAAACGAAATAAGAGCATAATAAAAAAATAAGTGTTGCGGAACTTAAAACTAAACCTATTTTAAACGAAACCGGCTGATAAATAAAACGTATATTATGTTCCCCTTTTGGAATAAAAATTGACTGGAAAATATAATTTGCTCTAAATATTTTTTCCTCCTGTCCGTCAACGTACGCTTTCCAGCCTGGATAAAAAGTCTCTGAAAGAAAAAGGAAACTATTCCCATCAGCTTCCACATTAAAACTAATCTCGTTATATTCCTTTCGTATTTCACTAACGTCATAAATAGGTTCCGACCTCAGGATCTGACTCCAATAGCAGTAGGGGCTCGTGAGAAATGTTGAGTTTTTCTATCAGTTCGTTTGTATCTTTTATAACCCCGTACCTATTAGTTAGCCATATATAAGGCAAGCTCTCGGTATTTTCAAAAATATAAATTCTACTGTCTTGGTAAACTTCTTTATAACGCGGTGGTTTAACTCCCTCATAAAAATTACCATCATTATTTATCTGTCGCCAAACATCCTTTTTATAATCCATAACATACTTAACATTTGCGGAATTGATTAAAGGAGACGTAAAATAATGAATTAACCCATATCTTCCACTTAAGCTATCGGTACTACCCCAATCGACAATCGAATACCATTCGGAGTTCCTCAATGGATATATGGGGTCATAACCTTCTCCCGAGAATAATTTATAGGGCATAAAAAGATTAGTCGGCATTCCACCGGCAATTCTGAAAGGCTGTTTCTCATTTACCAGAAAATCTATTGACTTGGTTGTCGGATACAGGAACCTAAGCGGCCCGAAAGGAGTATTCTTCCAAGAGAATCGGAGAAGATCAAAAGAGGTCAGGATTATTATCGATAACGAAGTTATAAATATAATTGATTTTAAAATCTTTTTATTTTTAAACTTTTTTTCTATTCTAAAATAAAGTAACAGCACAATAGTCATAAGAGATATAACGAGAGTCTGGGGGATCATATTTTTTAACGATACTTTTAAATTGGTTAATACGGGAAACGGAACGTCAAGGGGCTCGTTCATAATCAAAATACTAATCAATAATCCCGATCCTATTCCAACTGTAATGGCTAAGAAGTAAATAAGCACCTTGACTACAAGACCGTTTTTCAATCTTAGCCATTTATCAAAACCGTAAGCTGCTAAAACAGCTAAACAAAAATCAACCAAGAAAATAATTCTACTTGCAGAGCTTGTACCAATTCCCGGAACTTTTAATTTATAGGGTAAAAACGCCAAAGGAGTTGGAAAGAGAAATAATAAGCTAAATAAAAGTAACAACCAAAAAAACTTTTCCGAGCCATTCTTTTTAATAAAAAGGGAGTAAATTACGAAAACCAAAGGTATTATGCCCACATAACTTAAGTATTCGTGAAAGCCGTATTTGCCCCAATAATTTCTGGTTACAATATTTCCGAAAAAATCCGGCCAGATAAAATTTGTGATTTTTTCCCAATCCATCAAACCATAGAAATATTGTTTAATATAAGGATCGCCTACTCTAACCGAATTTTTAAAAAGTTCAATAGTCGGAAGTAGCTGGGGGGTAGAAAGAAATACTCCCAATAAAAAGGCGAGAAAGACCAGAAAAAGTTTTTTAAACTTAAATTTACTCACTTTTCTTTCAAAATATATTTCGTAAACCCCAAACGTAAAATAGGTCAAAGTTATATATAAAGGGACCTGAAAATCTCCTGCACTAAAAATCATAAAAAAAGTTAATGGCAAAAAAATGAAATAGCCGATATTTTTAGATAAAATCAATTTTCTTTCAAAATATAAAAGTAGTGGAAGCCAGAGTCCTGCGTGTCCTCCGGTTGTAAATTCCAACCAAGCAATCATATAACCCGAAAAAGCAAATGCAAGACTGCCTAATAAAGACGCTTCCTTTCTCAATTTAAAACTTCTGAGTAATAAAAATGTAAAAATTCCTGAAAGTAAAATTTGCAAAAAAACCAAAATGCTCCAAGCGTTTGAGTCTTTAAAAAAAAGGTAAAGAAAATTTAAAGGATACAATGTGGCGGAATGTAGGGTCGCAAGAAATGGCGTTCCATTAAACATATAGAAATTCCATAGAGGCGCTTTTCCTACCCTCCAGAATTCTGCCGCTAAAGACCTCCACGGATAAAATTGAGATATTGCGTCAGTGATTTCTTGATTTTTTATAGGAACACCGGCAGGATAACCTTCCCAAACGGTTTCTGTCCATGGAATATGAGCACCAACCAAGGCGTCGGTAGGA
>Ga0075625_118_pt1 | contig 46745 bp, 40 predicted proteins | sample RifGroA1_FD_68203 | JGI IMG/M metagenome (GOLD analysis project Ga0075625, IMG submission 68203) | Microgenomates (Woesebacteria) bacterium GW2011_GWA1_39_21b | reverse complement strand
TGTTTGGTATGCAATGAATCCATTTGCGAGATGTAATAGAAGTTGTACTTATTATCAACTGCGTAAAATACTGGAGCGACCCAAGGGTCTTTATCGGCAGTGCCGAGAGTAAGGTAAATATTATTCTTGATTATGTGTTTAGCAATTCTAGTGAGTTCATTAGGTGTCATATTCTTTTCCCCCATGGTTATTAATTACTAAAGAATTTAACTATCATATCCACAACCTTGCTTTCGTAAGGTTCTTCATGAAATCCATGTTCCGAACCTTCAATAAGTTCAAATCTTTTACTTGAATTAGACAGAGCATTAAAACAGTCTAGCGTATCTTTATAGGAGACTTTACTATCATTACTACCATGAACAATTAGTAATGGATTTTTATACTTTTTAAGTTCTTGACAAGGACTATAAATTTTCATCTCTTCAAATAATCTTTTACCAATCTTAAACCTTCTACTACCAACCCTAATAAATCCTTGTTCACTTAAGCGCTCAAACACATTTTCGAAATGTTCCTTTGCGTTCCTGCATAAAGTGCAGAAACACTACCTCCAAAACTTGCTCCTGCTATATTTAATTCCAGAATATTCGTATCCTTCATAAAATTTACTGCTGCTTCTAAATCCCTTAGTTCACCAGAAATTGTAAAATCAGTTAACGAATCACCTTGGCTTTTACCATGCCCTCTAAAATCAAATTTTAAAGTTGAAAAGCCAAGTTCGTTCAGCTTGCTTTCTGCTCTTACAAATATCCCCTCGTCATCTCTATTAACCGTCATACCATGAGCAAGAATAACTCCTTTAACTGAATCCTCTATTTTGGTGAAGTCTCCTTCAAGGATGAAGTTATCGTTAGTTGAAAATTTGACAACTTGTCTTCTCATACTATAGTCGTAATTATATCTTAAAATTCGAACTCGTTCTTGTGGAATTTTACTTCAACTTTCGAAGTTTAACTTGAATTTCTGAGAGTCTTCCGTTAATAATCTCTTTGTCCTCATTTAATTGTCGTAGTTTCGCACCTACGTCTTGGAATTTACATGTGGTTTGATTCGTCATACAGTCACCAAATATTTTATATGCTTCACTAGCATTATTTGCTAGATTATTACTCTCTGTTACTGTATCAAGTAGTAAAGCGTTAATTCTCTCTAACCTTTGATTAGTTCTCCATAAAATTACGACCAAAACGCTTCCAATAATTGCCCAGCAAATAAGTAAATAAAAAGATAATCTACCCGTTTTACTTTTCATTTTGATAGTCCGAGCTCCTTAAGGCAGTTTTGGTAGACAATATTATCAATTGACGGATGGCCTTTAGCAATCCTACCGCCTTCAAATTCATATCGAGCTAGTTGTATACATAATAATTTTCAATTTCATAATTAGTTAGATGACTACGCTATATAAAATACTATGAGTACGCTGGAAAATCAATGGTATGAAGTCATTGATTTTCAAAACACCCATTGAGACCAATGAAAATAGGAAGTTAAGAAGGGAGTACACGAAAAGGTTAAGTGAAAGACTCCGAGAGGCCCGCAAGCGCAAAAAGATGACGCAACAGGAGCTTGCCGAAAAGGCAGGTTTGCATCTTACTTATGTTGGTCATCTAGAACTTGGTAAATACCACCCGACGGCGTATGTGATGTGGAAGATTTCAAAGGCGCTTAAAGTTTCAATAAGTGACCTTACTGATTTATAACTTCAGATTCTGAAATTAGAGTACTCTTTTAGTATCTTCTACTCCCTTGAAGGCGACACTCTAGCCACGACTATCTACATTGTAATACCTTTATAAGTTATAAAGGATTTGTATTGTAAATCCTCTTTATATTATGACAGGGTACCCGATTTATATACTTTTAGCTTGGAAGCTATTAATCTCCCCTGAGTACCCTCAATATTATTCCGTATCTATAACTTGAACTCGTTCTAGTCGTACTATCTCTAGTAGTGGTACTTGACAAGCACGTAAAAGATGTGATATAGTCATCTTGTTATGGAACGACTGAAAGTCACTTTAAGACAAAAGTCAAACGAAATTCTTCAGGGAATCCTTGTCTTCTTGACCAACAAGGACAAAGAAATTACCTTCGAACTATTTGAGAATAATTTTCCCGAGATTAAAGGGAAAAGGCTTGGTAGTCTATTTAGTGGAATTGCCAGAACTGATATTAACGGCAAGCGTATTGCTGTTTCTATCCCCCAATTTGGTAGTAGAAGAAAGGTGTGGAAGTTGAACAAAGAGTTGACCGATAAAGAACTTGAAGAACTGGAAGTATTAATTACGAATATTCTTGAGGAACGAAGATGAAAATTTGGATAACTAATGATTTTATTTTTGAGGGAATTAGAGACTTCTTATTTTGTAATCTAGGTAAGGTTAATACTGTAGGGTCAAAGGGCAAGCTTTTACTAGAAATCTCAAACTCGCAGATTAGAGGATATTACGAGACCGAAGATTCCAAGCTAAAGCTAAAGCCTATTAACTTTTCCCAAAATGACATTCTAAAAAGAGTTAATAAAGCCAAATATTCGCAGGGAAACTAGGACGAAAGTAGTTTCTCGCCAGTCGTGAAGTGAACTAGGCACGCAGAAAGGATTGCGTGCCTTTATGTTAAGCAAAGCATTACTTGCTGAATTAAAACTTATTCTTAAAGAGGAGTTTAATCTTGAATTTAATGATGATGAAGTTGCTAAATTGGCAAGAAATCTTGTTGGTTACTTTTCATTATTGGCCAAAATACATTATAGAAATCAGGAAAATGAAGCTAATCATGCATGAATATAAATGTCAAAACGAGGAAACCATACAAGGGCTTCTTTTGCTTTTCTAGAGTTATGTTATTACTATTTCAAACAGGGAATAATGTTCTTGATTTTGGAGCTCTAGGCTCATATATTGCTCTAGTGGGTGAAGCTGATTGGGATAGGAGACATTCAACATATGGATGTATAACTAGGTCTGATGAGGACTTAGCACGAAAATGGAACTGTGACCCCTCAACCGTATGGAGGAAGAAGAATCAACTAAAAGAACTGGGCGTACTTGTAAAAAGAGATGATGGATTCTATCGCGTAAAGCATATCGAACTTCTAGAACTTCCTACTGCCATGAAGTTGTCAAAGCTAGTAATTGCAGATTCGCAAGATTTAATTGCAAAAACGCAAGAACTTATTGCAGAGTCGCAAAAGAATATTGCAGATATGCAAGAAGGTCAAGGCCAAAATAGTACTCAAAGCTTTAATGTTTCTTCTAAGGATAATTTAAGTTATTTTCAAGAGAGTCCAAGAGTTCCAGAAGAAGAATTAGATAGGATTTCTAAAGAGATTGATGAAGATTGGAGTAAAAAGTAGCTTGTGGGTTCGAAAATCATCCAAGCCAACTTATTGAATAAGTATTAAATAATGGATACGATAGTGATGAAAATGAGAGCTATTACACTTACCAGAGTTTCTACTCGTGAACAAGCAGAGGAGGGATACTCGCTTCCTGCTCAGGAAAAGTTGCTATCTGATTATGCCACGAGTAAAGAATTAGTACTTAAAAAGAAATTTTCCGTACCAGAGTCAGCCACAGGGAAGCAAGAACGGAAGACTTTTAATGAAATGGTTCAATATCTTTTTGAGCATCCCGATATTAAAATTCTGTTATGCGAAAAGGTTGATAGAATGACACGCAATTTTAGTGACGCAGTAAGTCTTGATAAATGGCTCAATGAGGATGAAGAAAGACAAATTCACTTTGTAAAGCAAAACTTAATCATTCATAAAAATGCACGCTCCCACGAAAAGTTCCAATGGGATATTTATATAGCTTTGGCAAGACAGTACAGTAATAACTTATCGGAAGAAACTAAAAAGGGACTATTTGAAAAGGCAGAACAAGGCTGGTACCCAGGCAATCATAAGCGTGGATACAAAACTTTTGGTGACATTGGCCATAAAATTTGGGGGGTTGATGACAGTATCCCAGACTCCAGATATATTGAAATGGCCTTTGTCCTTTACGATACAGGTAATTTTACTCTAAGGACGTTAGCAAAAGAGCTTTTCGGGCAAGGTTGGAGCGTAAATGGTAAGGCAATCTCCATTAGTGAACTGCATAAGCTCTTAATTGACTCTTTTTACTGCGGAGAATTTATTTGGCATGAAAAGAAGTATCAAGGCAAGCATACTCCTTTAATATCGAAGGAACTTTATGGCAGCGTTCAGGAGCGCCTACAACGTAAGTTAAAGGCTGGTAAGTATGTTAAGCATACATATTTATTCGGAAGCAGTCTTACAATGTGTGACGAATGTGGTAGAACTGTAACTTGGGAGACCAAAAAGGGACATAACTATGGTCATTGCACTAGACATAATACCAATTGCTCCCAGCGCAAATATATCCGTGAGGAGGTTGTCGAAACACAGCTTGTCGATTATCTAGACACCTTAAAAATTGAGAACCAAAGGCTTCTTGAGTGGGTGCGGAAAGCACTTAAAGAGAGCCACAAAGACGAGATTGACTATCACGACAACACAGTCAAGGAACTTGATACTCAGTACCTCAAAGTTAAAGGTCGATTAGATGTCCTATATGATGACAAAGTTGATGGACTTATTACTAAAGAGCAGTATGAAACTAAAAGAGAACAATACGAACAGCAACTTAATGATATTGTTGAAGCGAAACAGAAGCATAACAAAGCAAATATCAACTACTTGAAACTTGGTATTAATCTTTTCGAACTTGCTCAAAAAGGCCGAGAAATCTACCAAAAGATTACTGATTTTGATGAAAAGAGAGAATTGCTCAACTTCGTATTTTCGAACCTAAAAATAAATGGAGAAAAGGTCGTTCCTACGCCCCATAATGGCTTTGAGACAATTGCCTTGCGGGCCAAAGAGGGTAATTGGCTGCGGAGCAGGGATTCGAACCCCAATTTCCGGGGCCAAAACCCGGCGTGCTACCATTACACCACTCCGCATCGTCGAAGCTCCAAGCTTGTTGAAGAGTAAAAGCACTTGTCGAATTCCGACGCAGTGAGCCCGGAGCGGATCGAACGCTCAACCATCACCTTAAAAGGGTGTTGCTCTACCATTGAGCTACGGGCCCTCGTCGGGACTAACTTCGTTTACCGAGTTTGTCTTCTTGCAAAGCCAAACTCTTTCTTACTACTTCGTTGTCCCTCCTCTCAAAATTTGCTAAAGCAAATTTTGGTTTTGAATTTGACCAAATTGCAAAGTAATTTTGAAAGGAGGAATCGATAAAAAGCCGATGTCACGTTCAGTTAACATGATCGTGACAAAAGCACCTATCGAATTCCGACGCGGCGATCCTACCCGGATTCGCCGTGCAAAGCATGAAATACCTTACTTATGCGCTATCGAATCCGGTGGAGGGAACGAGCGAATGCGAGTGACCCCACCCGGATTCGAACCGGGGTTTACGGGATGAAAACCCGCCGTCCTAGGCCTCTAGACGATGGGGCCAGGATACCGTACGGTACCTGACTTTCCGCTCCACCGTTTCTCCTCTCAAATTTCCTTACGGAATTTTGTAATTTAAATACTTTTAAGTTGCAAAAAAAGAACTAGCCTCAATTTGAGGTTTTGCATATTTTATCATTTCGAGGTTATTTAATCTAGTTCTTATCCCAACCAGTTTTCTTTCAACTTCAGAAGGTAAGCGAAAGCTTTGTTTTTTTTGGCCAACTTCATAATATCTCCCCGCATATGAATTACTCCGGGTAAAACTGAAGCGAAGATTATCAATGCAACAATTGGCAGGAGATATTTGTCTACATCGGGAATCGAACGACCTAAATAGTATCCGGCCAGGGTCATTCCGGCCCCCCAAAGAAGACCTCCGAAAACGTTGTAGCTAATGAATTTTTTATACTCCATATCTGCCATTCCGGCGACAATCGGAACAAAAGTGCGTACGGCCGGGACGAATCTGGCGAGAATCAAAGCTTTGCCGCCGTGCCTTTCATAAAATTTATTCGCTCTTTTGATATATTCCTTTTTGAAGAAAAAGCTTTCACGCCGGCTCAAAAGCCATTTGGCAAATTTTCCTCCCATCCAAAAACCAACCGAATCTCCTCCAATTGCTCCGATCACAATGAGCGGTACAAGAATTTTTATGTCAAGAATTTGCTGGGATGCCAAAAACCCGGCCGTAAAAAGAAGTGAATCTCCCGGAAAAAAGAACCCGAAAAAAAGTCCGCTTTCGGCAAAAATCATAAAAAAGATGCCGAAGTAGCCTATTGTTTTTACAAGCTCTATAAGATCGATCCCAAGAAATTCCATACAAGAGTTAATTTTAGAGAAGTAAGGGGGTTATTACAATAAGTTATTCTTTCTTGTTTCGAGTGCTTTTTCGATAAAGAGGAGTTGGTCTTTAGGAAGTAGAGGAAGAGTGTCAAATGCAAAAAAGGCAGCTTCTGAAACTTCTTTCGAGGGAGTGAACTCTCCCCCCATGAATGTACCCACATATCTGGAAAGTTTTTCTAATATCGTTTAGAATAATAGTCAGTATGTCACGAGGTAGTAATAATTTACCTTTTTATCAACCACCTTCAAGGGCAGCGGCAAGACTAAAAACGCAATCTTTTATTAGTCGATTAAGGCGTAGAATTTTTTTAAGAAAAATCTATGGTAAAAGAAAGCAAGATACTTAACCTCGCGAGAACCTTGTAACATACCATTGACCCTCTTTACTTCTTTGGTATAATACAGTTATAAGCAATGGAAAAAGTTTAACTAGATGGCATTTAATGCTTAATTTGGCAGCCGCCATCTGGCGGCTTTTTTCTTTTTAGATATTTTTGCTCTTTTACAAGTGAAGATTAGTAAGGTTAACAAGCCAAATATGGTTTGTTATTCAAAATATGGTTGGAAGCGATGATCACAGAGAGCACTGAGAAACGATGAATGCACTGAGAATTTTCTCTTTACATTCTATTATTTCTGTGCCTTTTGTGATTACTTTTTGAGGATTTGATCCTGGTCCAGGACGAACGCTAGCGGCGTGCTTTAAGCATGCAAGTGGAACGGTCCGTCGCAAGACGGAAAGTCGCGAACGGCTGAGTAACACGTAGGAACCTACCCTTTGGTGTGGAATACCTCCGAGAAATCGGAGCTAATACCGCATGACCCACGTTCAGTTACATGAACGTGGAAAAGGATATAACTATTCACCGAAGGAGGGGCCTGCGGCCTATCAGCTAGTTGGTGGGGTAACGGCCTACCAAGGCTACGACGGGTAGGGGACGTGAGAGCGTGAACCCCCAGAATGGCACTGAGACACGGGCCATACACCTACGGGTGGCAGCAACTGGGAATCGTGCGCAATGGACGAAAGTCTGACGCCGCGACGCCGCGTGAGGGATGACAGCCTTCGGGTTGTAAACCTCTTTTATTTAGTCCGAGAGGACTTTTTGAATAAGCACCGGCTAACTCCGTGCCAGCAGCAGCGGTAATACGGAGGGTGCAAGCGTTGTCCGAATTTATTGGGCGTAAAGAGTTCGTAGGCGCCCCGCCGCATCTTATTTCAAATACCAGAGCTTAACTTTGGAAAGGGATAAGAGATGGGCGGGGTTGAAGAGCGTGGGGGCTACTGGAACTTACGGTGTAGGAGTGAAATCCGTTGATATCGTAAGGAACACCGAGGGCGAAGGCAAGTAGCTAGGCGCTATTTGACGCTGAGGAACGAAAGCTAGGGGAGCGAAAGGGATTAGAGACCCCTGTAGTCCTAGCCGTAAACGATGCTCGCTAGGGATCCGCCCTACAAAGAACAGGTTCTTTACGTGTTTTTTGTAGGGTAGGTCCCGTAAGCTAACGCGTTAAGCGAGCCGCCTGGGGAGTACGAGCGCAAGCTTAAGTACGAGCGCAAGCTTAAAACTCAAAGGAATTGACGGGGACCCGCACAACCAGTGGAGCATGTGGTTTAATTCGAGACGAACCGAAGAACCTTACCTGGACTTGACATCTTGCCGTTTTATTCTGATAGAAATATCGGGAGATCCTTCGAAAGTTGGATGGTAGGACAGGTGTTGCATGGCTATCGTCAGCTCGTGTCGTGGGATGTTCCCTTCAGTGGGGTAACGAGCGCAACCCTCGCCGTATGTTAAATTGTTCATACGGGACTGGTCGCCTTTGGCGACAGGAAGTGGGGACGACGTTAAGTCAGCATGGCCCTTATGTCCAGGGCAACACACATGCTACAATGAAGCCGACAATGGGTTGCCAAGTGGTAACACGGAGCTAATCCCATCAAACGGCTTCTCAGTGGGGATTGGGGGCTGCAACTCGCCCTCATGAACGCGGAATTGGTAGTAATCGCGAATCAGCTAAGTCGCGGTGAATACGTTCTCGGGTCTTGTACACACCGCCTATAGTAATTATATTTAGGAACAACGCGCCTAGCAGTTGTATCCTCTAGTAGATTAAAATTCTACCTCCGATTTAATCGGAGTAGCCAAAAAAATTTGACAGTCCTTATTGGGCAACTGATAAGGATGGAGGGTCTGAGGCAAATGGCAGGGATAGTAAGTAAGGATGCAAGCGACTTTCGCCGGGCGGTCGGAAGGAAGTTGCTGTAAAAAGTCCACTATTCATGCCGGGAAAAGAGGATATGATAACCTAGGGAGATCCTTATAAGATTGAGGTTAAGGCTTATAGGGAAGTCAGCTTCTTCATATTAGGTAATTGAGCAAGTCTGACTTGCTTGACATTTTCGGGTTATATTTGTAATCTGAAATTATTATTACTGAAGGGAGAAACGTAAGTGTTAGTAACGCCTGATTACATTGTAGGACTCACAGAAGGTGAAGGTTGTTTTCTTGTTAGTTTGAGAAAGGATAATCGGATTGAATTTCGGTTTTTCATAGCACAAGCAATAGGGAATAAACCTCTTCTTGAAGAAATAAAAAAGTTTTTTGTAGTAGGAAGTGTCTACCAAAAATCGAACGTAAAAGGGAAATTGCCAGCATATGTATTTGAAATTTCAAAAAGGGATGACATTTACAAAGTGTTAATTCCCTTTTTTCAAAGATATAAACTTAAGGGGATTAAGGCAAGATCCTTTTCAGTATTTGAGGAAATCGCAAGATTGGTTAAAGGTAGACAAGACAAGAGAAAACTGACTAAGGAAGAACTTGATTATATTACATATTTAAGATCAGGGATGAATAAACATTACGGCTCGCCCGGTGCGGGAAAGCCGCTCGCCGGGTGGGAACGCGCAATAACCTCAATGAAGCGCAATCCGTCAAGTTAGTGAAGTTGGTAGCACCCGAATCCCGATAGTATCGGGGCAAGGTGAGACCAGCGACAAGAATTAAGTCGTAAATGCATTCTGCATTTGTTGCGACCTAGGAAAGTAATTTCCTTGTAAAATCCAGCTGTATCGGTGAAGCCTTTACAACTTAGGAGTAAAGGAATAAAGAACTGGAGAGAATAGTGATTATTCTCTAAATTCTTTTAATCTTATATTCTTAATGTTGATGGTAATACCGAGGGAACCCTTCGACAAAGCTCAGGGCCATAGCCACGAGCGAAGTCGAGTGGGACTCCGTAGAGACTACACGCTGGCTCCGCAAATTTCGAAAGCATATTTATTTGGTCTTTTGCACGATGCCACAGTAAGAAGAACGACCTACCGTATAGCTACCAAGAGCGAATTATTCGCTGGTATTATTCAACAGGGAATAAAGGATCTTGGTAGAAAAGCTTGGATATATAAAGAAGGAAAAAATCGTAATCTTTGGATTATTGAATTTTCCAAAGATCTGTTAAGAAGTTTTAGAATTAAAACAAGAAAAGATAAGCTTGATTTTATACGGGGGTTTTTCGACGCTGAAGGCGGAATGGCAAAGCATTCTCAGGTTAGATTTTACTTGTATTTCTGTCAGAAGAATAAAACAGTTCTTTTGAAGATAAAGAAGTATTTAGCCGAATTGGGAATTGAAAGTGGAGTAATTCACAATCCAAGTAAAAAAGTAGATCCTGATTATTGGAGGTTTTTTATCAGAGCGAAATCATATAAAGACTTTGCTACGATTATTGACTCCAATCATCCGGAAAAACTTTCAATATTGCGGATGAAGATATAGTCCATGCCCCCGCGTACCATTCGGTACACGGCGATGAACCAAATGGTTCGTTGTTCGAAAGACAGGGAATAAACCCCGAAAATTTCCGTTGGAAATAACGGGGCGAGCATGAACAAGGTATCCGTTCTGGAAGGAGCGGATGGATCACCTCCTTTCTAAGGAGTAGTGAAAATTACCCCCCTCTTTTTAAGATCGTTGTTTAGAGGTTAAACAAAACGGGATTTGCAAGATACCGGCAATATAGGTTCTGCTTCCAGCCATATTTTGGATAAGTTGCTTAGAATCCGCGAACGAAAATCGCGGCTTAAAAGCAAACTAGGGAGACTTCGTTAAAAAATTTCCTAAATCTTTATAATTGGTTTGTCTGGGAACTTATCAAAGATTTCTTCATCAATTTTTGGAAGAATGTATTCGGGTTGAGAGGAATTTATTGAACCATTTTCAAAATCCAGGCGTTCCGTAAAGGTTTGGTAGTCAAGCGAAGTTAATTTGGCTATATAAACAAAGCCAAAAGCCCAAGCAATGATAGTATCCTCGGATTGATAATAGATATTATTTGGAGTATGTGCGTCGAAGAGATTAAATCCTAAGGCTGTGGCTATGAGGCCATTTGTTTCTAATTTAGTTTTTTCGTTTATTTCCGTACTTGGTCGAACTATTGTTAATTGATCGTTATAGTTTATTATTGTTGTGGATATGTTTTGATCGGGACTCAAAGAGTCAAAACCGGTCGGCTGAGGGATATAATTTGGTACCAAAGCTATTAAGCTTCTGCCTACTCTTGTTTCCGGAGTCAGAATTCGATCCTCTTTATTACTTTCCGGTGGATAACTAATTCGTAAGCGCCTTTCTGTAAGAGAGATAAAGTGAGAATGAAGTTCAAGTAAATTTCCAATATCCGATACTAATAATGGTGAATAATTCACTAGTTCAATGGGTTGAGTTTCGGGTGAAGATAGCGTCCAGGCTTGGGCTGCCTCGAAATCCAAAAGCTCCGGGTAGAGCAGTTCAACGCTTGATTTTCCCGCTTCACAGCCCGAAATAGCCAAGCTCAGAGCAAAACCAGAGATCGACGCCAAACCTGCTTTAATAAAATCTCTTCTTGATAACGGATTTAGTTTTTCATTTCTCATCCGACTTTAGGTTTGAATATCATTGGAAAGCGCAGAGATAATTTTAGGGTGTAACCCCCTCAGTCTGACTTAGGATTGCTGAATTTTAGCAAAATATCCTATATTAGTAAATTTAAATACACAAAAAACCCCGAGGTAAAACTCGGGGTTTTTTGATGGCAAAATGATACCCAAAAGTGTGGGGGTAAACATCCTGACTTCGCTTCCCCGAATTTAACCTCGGGGCGGCAAAGTTGCTTTAGAGGTTTTTTAGTTTACCCCCACGCCTTTGAATACATTAGCGGTATCTACTTAATTTTTTCTAAATCTTTTCCGGTAAGTTTGGTCTGATTGAGTATTTTTCTTAAGGTTCCTTGAGGAATTGGCTTTGGATGAACTGCAACTTGTGTCCATCTGCCGTCAGGATGTTTTAGTCGGAAATGGGATCCTCTTTTTCCTATCTCTTTAAACCCTAGTCTTCTGAGAAGTATGATAAGTCTTTTGGGTTTAATATTGCGAGGCAGTTTGGACATGCTTCAAGCAAAAGACGCTTTGATTTTTTCCGGCAATTCAACCTTTGTTGAAGTTACAATTTGTTCCTCCAATATGTCGGTTGGAATTTCTTGCCTTTCCTTTGCAAGAACTTCGATCGCCAAAAGAATTCCATCTTTAATGCTTTCCAGAACTTCCTCGACAGAATTTCCATAGTCGGTAACACCCAAAGTTGGGCAAAAGGCGTTGTAGACTTTGTTTCCGTTTGGATATTTTTCAGGTTCAATTATTACTCTATAATTTAAAACTTTCTTTTGCATAACCTGATTATAGCAGATTTCAAGAAAACCATGTTCGTAATCGAATATGGATGAATTGAACCTGGTATATCATCTTCGCTTAGGCGCGGAGCCGTGAACTTAAAGTTCACGGAAGATGCTATATCATTTTTAAATTGTAAAAGTGCGAACATTATTACTTCTTTGCTTGTACAAAGAAGTAATCAAGAAAGTACACCCTAGTGTTTTTCGAGTTGAATTTTCTTCACTCGTAAATGCAAAAAACTTACCTCAAAACACTTTGAGGGGCGAGTTTTTGCCGTACTTGAACTCGCTCATAAAATCCAAAGCTCAAAACACACGGGATTAATTTTATTGTTAATGTGTTAGTAATTTCATCCTGCCACTTTCGGTTTACGCGAATGTGGAGGATTCATCAGTCAGCCTTTGGCTGAAATTACTATTGCGGGGATTTAGGGGGTTCGGATTTTTTATTAGAGAGAGGGCACATTGCTGTGCTTAAAGAAACCTTGGCAGGTTTCCAACTCCTTCAAAAAACTCGAGACCTAAATCCCGCTACCTTCAATTGTTTGGCTTCAATCGCCTTAGTTCTCCCAGAGGAGAAGGCAACTGATTCCTTACAAAAGAAGGACGCCGGTCAGCACGATCAGCTGACTTCGTTTCCGGACCTTTTTGTCCGAAACGGCGTTTTTTTGTTTTTTCATCCTCCGCATGAAGCTTCGGATGATCTCCCGAACCGAGTTAGACTCGGAAACAAAAAGGGGAGAAGGGGGCGGTACCCTTCCACTTTCGAGCTCCTGCTCGAATGTGGGGTGCTGACCGCCCCTTTGGTTGAATTACGGGCAGGGCCCTGGCGACCAATCACTCCTTGGGTTGGGACCACTATTCTTAAAAAAGTGTTGTTCACAGCGCCTTTTGCTGTTCCCTTCACTTATATAGTGGTGCCACCATGAACCGCTTTCGGTTGGTTCGGGAGGAGCGACAGTCGCTGTCGGTTGCGGTGTGCTCGTCGGAGCGGGTTGTGTTGCAGTCGGGGCTGGCTTCGTTGCCGTGGGCGCCGGTTTCGTGCTCGTCGGAGCGGGTTGTGTTGCAGTCGGGGCTGGCTTCGTTGCCGTGGGCGCCGGTTGCGTCTTAGTTGGAACTAGAGTTGCCGTAGGTAACTCAGGATCCCCTTCGGAAGCGAGACTCGTCTCAAACCTGGGTTCGTCGCAAGATGCGCCGTTGCAAACACAGTCTGCAATACGCTCAAGGGCGTCCGCTTGACGCTCCTGAGCCTCAACGATTCTCGCTAGATACTCATCCTGCGAGGATTGGTCCGTAACCGCCGGAGTAGTAGGCCGAAACCAAACTGCCAGTGCTAAAAAGAGCACGGCTCCAACGAGGGCCCAGATAGCCAGATTGGACTTTTTTGCGTCCATTCAAAACCTCCATTGAAGAAATTTCCAGATACCATGCGGCATCTGGTTTGAACTGGATTTGACCGATTGTCAAGCAAAGCTTGACTAATCTCCTTCGTAATCCGCTTATTCAGGGGATTCGAAGTCAACGATTTCGATCTCCTCCAGATCCGATTTCTCGCTTGGCCGACTTGGCCTTAACTAAATGTTTCGGTTTTAATAAGCCGAAGACAAAAAGTAGAGCGCGAGTGCCCTAAGTTGTTTCCTTTGCCGGGTTACTATCCCGATAGTTCGAGGCAACTTGTGCTCGGACTAATGAAGACGGCCATATCACCTACTGGCGCATTGAGGTTTGAGATCCCGACTAGGTCGAGGAAATCCTAAACTCACACGTTTTTGGAGTTGGTGCGCTTCAACAAAGTACCCCAATAATAGAGGGTAGAGAAACGGAAATTAGAATTAAGAAGTAGGATGTAGGATAAAAGAATTAAAAAATAAAGTAATCAAGCTTACATCTTACATCTAGTAACTTACATCTAATTCCCATCTCTGTACCCTCCACTAAAGAGGTTAAACTTCAAAGGAGGTTTATTTTACCCCTAACCCTTATTGTTCCTTGTGAAGGGAACTTTGGAGCCGAGTCAAACTCGGCTTGAGCATTTTTTAGTTGACAAATTTATTGTCTGTGGTAATATTTACTTAGAAAATCCTCGGCGGCAGGTCTTTGAGCCTCACAGCGGAGGATTTTTACTTTTCGGGGAAAACAGACATAAATTCTTTTCTGTCTGTTTTTCTATTTTCTTTGATTTGGACAAAGAACACTTGTTTGTCCTTTGTAACTCCTCTAAATCGATGAAGAATTTCTATTTCCTTACTCACATTTATCATTGATTCAGGTGCATTTCTACATTTTTGAATTAGTTCTAATGCACAGGGAAAAAATTGTAATCTTCTTCGTCTTTCTCTCGGTGGCTTCTGGTAAAGATGTTTCCAGAAGTAAGTAAAGAAAATTTTTTGTTTGCCGAAATAGGCGCTTCTTATATAAGGTTGCCTTTTGGTTTTTCGCTCAACTGCCTTGAAATAATCTTTTGCTTTCTTGATTACTTCCTGGTCGCTAGAACCGGCAAGTTTTTCGGTTTTTACAGGAAAGGGCTTCATTAGTTAAGTCTAGCATTTAATAATCCCGTATTTCCAAAGTTCCCTCCACAAGAGTTTAGATATTCAACCAATTTGTTAAAGAGCCCTTCGACTTCGCTCAGGGTTATAACCTAAGTTGTCGAAGTACTGCCTTAAGAGTTATGTCCTCTAAAGCACCCGCCTGCATTGCTATGCAAAGCATTGCGGGCAGGACTGGCATTAATAGCCAGTGGAAAGTGTTTAGCAATTTTCACTCTCCGAGCCAGAGGCTCTCTGAGCCGGAGGCCAAACACTCTTCACTAACTACTAAAAAATTAATGTGCAACACCCTCCTTATCTTCGCACTCGGCTACTTCATGAACTATTCGTTCACGCCTCGAGATGCGTTTGCTGGAGGGTTGTTATGCTATTAATATGTAAAAGAGTTGTATAACAAAAAAAGCCGCGGCTTTAGAGGCCGCGGCTTTGATACAAACCGTCGACGGTTAATCAAATTTGATTAACCTTTTAATTGGTCAATTCTTACAAAGTAACTAAGTAACGAACTAACCAACTAACTACTTTACCTCTAAAGCTTTACTACAATCACTTCAGATGATTGTAGATTACCCAAGAATATACTAGATAAATCTATCCTAGAGTATTGGCACTATAACATAGAAAGTGATAGAAGTCAAGTTTTTCTGCTTGCAGAAAAAGAAGTAAGATATAGGATTTAAGATGTCAGAAATTGATATAAGATATTAGATGTAAGAAGTAGGTAAAAAGTATGACGGAAGCGAAAAGTATAGAGGATATTGAGGTTTATAAAGAAGCATTACTACTTACTAGGGAAGTGTTTTTATTATGCAGGAATTATAACCTAAAGCATGAATATTCGCTTTGTGATCAAATTAAGCGTGCTTCGATATCAGTTTGCGCGAATATATCAGAAGGCTATGGCAGAAGAACGAAAGCTGATTTTGGTCAATTTCTGTCGATATCACTAGGCTCGTGTAATGAAGTATTGGCACTTCTAGATATTATTGAGATTAATTTTCCAAAAGTCGAAACCAATCCTTTAAAGGAGCGGTACAAGATTCTATGTAAGAGACTTTTCACCTTCAGAAGAAATCTGAGGTGATTCTTATATCCCATATCTAATATCTTACATCTATCGTCGGTACATTGAAGCTAAACAAGAGTTTTCACATCACTTTTCACAAATTCAGATAGTAATGATCTTTGCTAATTAATGTCCTGCTTCTTTATCATAGACTTTAAAGGGGACAAATGGGTAAAATTCAACTTCTTCGATATCAGGATATACGGTAATAAAACGATCGATATAAATTTTGCCACTAGGTTCAGAAATCTTTGGTGTCCGGTGGATGTCTGCCTTATTTCTGCCAGCCTGAACAGCCTCGCGTATATTATATTCCTGCTCTGAAGGTAATACAAAAATGATACTGCCTATTTTGATAATAATAGGTGCGCGTTCGCGTATCTCCCTCGGATCTAATGGGGGGAGGTTTTTTTCCGGTAATATTTTATATAGAAAGTCTATATTTCTTTCAATTTCATTGAGTGTGTCGAAGTCTAACCTAACACCCTGGAATTTAGGAGTACTTTTAATAATATTTGGAAGTTGATTAATTCCTTTAGAATCTGTAAGCCAACCTTTTTTTAGCGTTTTTACACCATAATCTCTTTCAAATATTTCGAAATATTTAAGAATTTCCTTTTCTTCCATTCCGCTTGCAGCCATTCCCAAAAATCCTACAATCCACCCCTGTTCGCCGATCATCGTGTCTATCTCCTTATTCCTATCTGCGGGACTTGCGCTGGTTATCTGATTCACCCCAATAATCCAGGAAGGTAAAAACACTCTCAAGTTTTCTATAGGAACCCTACCTAATAAACGGTTAGTTAAGAAAGCCATATCATTCGCGTGTCCTCTGAGAAATTCTTGTTTGGAATTGAAAGTGTTAATAGTAGTTGCTTTTGCAGAAAATGGATCCTCCTTTGGTTTTGGAAAATGAAGTCCGACTGTTGATTCTGTAAATTTTATCGGGGTGTTGAGTGGCATTGTTGCAAGATATGTAAGAAATTCTCTTGTGCCATACCTTCTCGCAAATGCATGACCTACATCAGTATTTTCATCAGGCCCTTCCAAAGAAACCGCAGCAATCCTTTTAATGGTTGAGGGTGTTAGATCCCGGAGTGTAAGTATGCGGGTTTCACTGCCGTTGATAATTTCTTCGTAATGAAAATTATTAGCTTCTCTATCTTTAATATCGCTCATGAAGATTAATTACTTGTCTTCAAAAACTGTCCTTTCAGATTCGTCTTGGCTAAGTTCAAGTTCTGGCTTAACTCCTACATCTGACATCTTATTTCCTATATCTATTTTGACTTTCTTGGCATATCTTTCCCTTGAAACCCGGATGACTTTATCTTTATTCTGATTTCGGGAGACCGGAAGGGGGAGGGTGTTGGCCAGGAAAGGTCTTGTCGCAACACCGTCGACCGTGAGTTTTAGCGCAATCTGGAAATTCTGCAAATTGACCAAATCGTTTTGGGAAAAGACTTCGGCGTATTCTTTATGAATTATTTGAGCATCCTCGGCGCCAACTGCAAAAGAAATTAAAGTTCCGACATTTCCCAAAATTGCTTTTTGGACGTACTCAGGAACTTGAGCCATGTATTGATTGGCAAGGGTCAGTGCCAGTCCGAATTTTCGGGCCTCGGAGAGTATTTTTATGAATGAGTCGGTCGCAAAATTTTGGAACTCGTCAACATAAAGGTAAAAGGGGATACGTTTTTCTTTGGGAATGTTGACTCGTCGCATTGATGCTAACTGAAACTTTGTGATAAGCATTGCACCGAGTAGTGACGAGTTATCCTCACCAAGGCGTCCCTGGGAAAGGTTAGCGATAAGAATTTTTTGGCCGTTGATTATTTCATCAAGAGAAATTGTTGATTTAGGCGTGCCAATGATGCGCCTTATCAATGGAGAAGTGACGAATTGTCCGACTTTATTTTGAATGGGTGCAATTGCTTCTTTCTGAAGTCTTTCCGGCATTTTATCAAATTCTTCTTTCCAAAAGTGTATAAGCGAAGGATCATTTAATTTGGCAACAATTTTATTACGGTAAGATTGGTTTGCCAGCATTTTTAAAACGTCGGCCAAAGTCGAATTGGGGATTTCGGTCAGAGTTAAAAATGAGTTTCTTAAAATGTATTCCATTCTGGCAGACCAAACATTTTCCCAAATTTTGGTAAAAATGCTCATTAAACCTGATGCGACGAGTTCCGCCTCCTCGCGATTGGTGACTTCCAAAGGGTTTAAAACAATAGGGAAGTCTCGGTCGGCCGGGTTAAAGTAAATTGTGTCATTGATTCTTGATGCAGGAATGTAGTCCAAAATATCGTCGCAAAGGTCTCCGTGCGGATCAATTACGGCAACGCCTCTGCCTTTTTTAAAATCGTCAATCGCCATATTGGCAATCATGGTCGATTTTCCGGTCCCGGTCTTTCCGACTGTCCAGATGTGACGGAGTCTGTCGGGAGTCTTTATGCCGAAAATTGTTTCTTTGTTTTTATAAAGGGTTTTAGCAAAAAAATTAATTTTTCTTTTTTCTTCATCAGTAAGCGCTTCAGAAACGGGAAGCTTTTCGGGAGGCTCTGAAAGTACGGATGTTCCCCAGGTAATTCCCGGAACCTTTATTTTTTCGCTAGGTAAGTGCCATAAAGTTGCCAGTTCAATAATATTTAAGACCTGCTTATCCGATACGCGTCTGTTTTTTAGGGCGTTTAGTTCCTTTATTTTATTAAAGCGATTGGGTGTTATAGTCGAAAAAGAATTTGCGTCGGCACGGGCTACGACTCCGAAGGTTGAAGTGATCTCTTTCAGGGTTTTATTCGTATTGCCTGCTATTCTTAAAGTAGCCCTGAACCCTGGGTAAGAAATTTTCTCCTTAATAATACTTGCGTCCGTTCTTTGGGAATAAGTTCCATCAGCATTTTTAGTACCTTTTTCGGCAAAGAGTGCTCCCTGTGTCTGCCAGCCAGGTGTTATCGACTCCAGCGCTATTTGAATTATTACGATTTCATCCGGCCCTCCTTTTGAAAGAACAGAAAGAATTGATGACAAGGGATCCACATCTTGGAAGTTAGCGTAAGTTTGTATCGGATAAAAACTTCCTTTCGTAAGTTTAAGGTAAAGAATCTCAAGCTTTTGATTTTCCAAAGGGTCGTCAACTTTTTTGATAATTGCTAAGGGGTAATTTGAGCGGATTTGGGATTCGATAAAAGTGACAAGTGACAAGTGACAAGTGACTAGAAAAAAAATCTGTTGATTTATAAGTGCAATTTCCAGAGCAAAAGCCGGAGGTTTTTTGCCTAGAAGCTTGTTTAAACTGGATACATAATTTATCTGAGTCAAAGCTGCCAGGAAAGTTTTGGCAGCTTCAGGCGTGACTTCTGTATTTCGAGGAAGCTTCAAGGAAAGGGTTATCAATCCGTCCATGATTATTATTATAACTTAGGAAATCAGAAAATAATTATTGATTTATAAATGTTACACCTTATTTATTAAATGTTCATTCTTTACTCGTCTAAAGAATGAACCAAGAAAGGACGCCCTAGTGTTTTTCGAGTTGAATTTTCTTCGCCCGTAAATGCAAAAAGCTTACCTTCAAACACTTGAAGGGGCGAGTTTTTGCAACTCATTGAACTCGCTTATCAAATCCAAAGCTCAAAACACACGGGATTTAGATTGAGAAATATCGGGATTTGTGATAAATTAATCGTGTTTGGGTGCGTAGTTCACTGGTAAAACAGCACGTCAGGCGTCCCAGGCAAGTCAGACTTGCCGCTTTCCTGATGACAAACGAAGTTTGACATATCGAAAACTTGCATACGGGGGCACGTAGTTCACTGGTAGAACGCTTACCTGATAAGTAAGAAGTAGATAGTTCGATTCTATCCGTGCCCACAAAAAAGAGTGACCGCAAGAGTACGCATGTTTTCGCTATGGCAGCTGAAAGCTAACATGTCGTAACTGTGTTGCGTCATAAGTAAGAGGTCTTTGGTTCGATCCCAGGACGGCCCACTCGTTTTTTCCCCGTTGACGCGGTATGGCGCATTGTAATATAATTCTTTTTACTTTTTTAGGCAGTTTACTTAATGAGAATCCAAAAGATAATTTTAATCCATAACACGCAGGCATTGTGTGGGTTTTGAACGGGAATATTGGGTTCATTAGGTAATCCCGCCTTAAAGCGGGATTTTTTCGTTTTACAACTTTAAAATTTAAAAATAGCAAAACGACCCTCCTGCGAATGCTCCTCGAGCCGTGAACGAATAGTTCTAGCCCGAAGGGCGTAAAGGTGAGAGGTAAGTTGCGGAGGGTTTGGTTTATCGAAGGTATTAAGGGCCTGAAGTTTAACTGGTTTGAACACCTCATTTGCAATGAGGAGGTAGGCGGTTCGACCCCGCCCAGGTCCACCCGTTTAGTAGTTAGTTAATGGCAGTTGGTTATTAGTCTTTTCTAATCACTAATCACTATTAACTAATAACTATTTTATATTCGCACTTTGAAATCTGAAGACCATGAAGTGAGCTAATGCTTAACTTCATGAGGAAAGTAAGGCCACTCGTGTGCAGCACGAGTGCGCGGAATCACGCAGATATTTACGCCGAAGAACGCGGAATTAAATAGCTTAAATTTTACTAAAGTTAGCAGAAGCTATTTTCGGCGTCTTTCAGCGTATTTATTCAGCGTCTTTCAGCGTGCTCATGCTGTGCATGAGGTATAAGTCTGATATTAACGCAGACAGTGAATGCCTTGGTGCAAGTTGCCGAAGAAGGACGCACATGGTAGCGATATTCGTCGGGGAGGAGCCACGATCCTTTGATCCGGCGGTGTCCGAATGGGGAAACCCTACCAACTTCATAGTTGGTAACTCCACAGCCAAAGTTCCGATTTAATCGGAACATAACTGTGGTAGAGGGAACCGTCCAAACTGAAACATCTAAGTAGGGCGAGGAAGAGAAATCAATCGATATTCCGTCAGTAGCGGAGAGCGAAAGCGGAAAAGCCCAAACCCTTGTGCGCTGCACACAGGTAGTTATTAGTTATTGGTTCATGGTTCGTAGTTAAGAAAAATTACTATGAACTATGAACTAACTAACCAACTAACTATTTGCGCGCAGCGTGCGAGGGGGTTGTAGGAGCCCAACGTGGGAGTTGACTTAATAGCAGAACCATCTGGAATGATAGACCACAGAGAGTGAAAGTCTCGTATGCAAAATTAAGTTGACCTCTAGGGAATTCCTGAGTATCCCGATGTAAACTCTTCGGGAGAAGCTGGGGGAACCATCCTCCAAGGCTAAATACGACTTGCAACCGATAGTGAACTAGTACCGTGAGGGAAAGGCGAAAAGAAGGGCGGGACGCCCAGTGAAATAGAACCTGAAACTGTTTGCGGACAAACCGTAAGAGCTCGTGCTTCGCACTCGCTTGGTTAGTTAGTTCATAGTTCGGAGTTCATGGTAAAGAAATTCACTATGAACCATGAACCAATAACTAATAACTAATCGAACGAACGCGGAGCGTGAGTGATTGCGTGCCTATTGAAGAATGAGCCGGCGAGTTGTCGTTTGGTGCAGCTTAACCCCGCACCTAAGTAGCATAAATATTACCTGATTTGAGTTCTATCTTATTTCAACGCTAAATTTTCTATGGATAGTTTGAGTTTATTGAAATTAGGATTCATATTTTGGAAAATCAGATGCTATTTAGGTGCGGGGGGAGGCATAGGGAAACCAAGTTTTAATAGAGCGTTTAGTACCAAGCGGCAGACCCGAAACCGGGTGATCTATCCATGAGCAGGGTGAACCCCGCAGAAGTGCGGGAGGAGGCCCGAACCGGTTGATGTTGCAATATCATCGGATGACTTGTGGATAGCGGTAAAATGCCAAACGAACCCGGAGATAGCTGGTTCTCCCCGAAAGGTCTATAGGGACCGTGGTACGTCAGGTGTTATCGGTGGTAGAGCTACTGAATGGGATAGCGAGGGTAACCGAGTTATTTCAACCAAACTCCGAATAACGATGTACACTAACGTGCTAAACAGTCGCATCGGGCTAAGCTGATGCGGCGAAAGGGAAACATCCCAGACTCTCAGCTAAGGCCTCTAAATTGCAGCTAAGTTTTAAAGGAAGTTCGCGTCCTTAGACACCCAGGAGGTTGGCTTAGAAGCAGCCACCCTTTAAAGATAGCGTAACAGCTCACTGGTTGAGGTTGTGGGCGCCGAAAATTTATCGAGGATAAGCTGTATGCCGAAGCTGGAGATTTCGTGCGTAGCACGAAGGATTTTAGGAATGTAGGATAAAAGTGATAAGTCAAGGTTAAGATTTTAATGTTGTATTCTGATTGGTCACTAGAATCCTATTATCTTAGTATCTTTCGCGCTATGCGCGATATGGTAGGGGAGCGTTCCATATACGGTGAAGTCGTTTTGTAAAAAACGGTGGAGTGTATGGAAGTGAGAATGCCGGTATGAGTAGCGTACTACTCCGGTGAGAATCCGGAGCACCGAATGCCCGAGGATTCCGCCCAGACGTTCGTCGAGGGCGGGTTAATCGGTACCTAAGGGAAGGCCGAAAGGCGTACCCGATGGATAACTGGTCAAAATTCCAGTATTTATTTTGAATCGCCCACTTGTCCGTAGGACAAGTGCGCAGAAATATGCGGAAGTTAGATATACGCAGAATGACGCAGAATTTTCAGCGTTTTTCAGCGTAAATTTCAGCATTATTCAGCGTACTCGTCCTGCGGACGAGAACTGGGGGTTGACTGGATAGGATGGTTGGAGCCCCATAACGATTTGGGGTGTAAGTTATAAGATAGTGTCAGCAGGAAAATCCGCTAATACGTTTAATCGAATAACGATGCAGAGTCTTGTGCAAACAGGACAATTTCATCCCATTCAATCTACAAGAAAAGGCTCGCAGTGAGATTCAAAGTAAGCCGTACCGCAAACCGACACAGGTGGGCTGGTCGAGAAGACTAAGGTGAGCGAGAGAAAGAGGTTCAAGGAACTCGGCAAAAAATCTGGACGTAAGTTCGCAAGATGTCCTGTCGCCGCAAGGCGACTACAACAAAAGAGTGCTAACCGACTGTTTATCAAAAACACAGGTCCGTGCAAAAGCGTAAGCTGAAGTATACGGGCTGACGCCTGCCCAGTGCCGGTAAGTTAAGAGGATGGGTGGTCCGATGTTACATCGGACTGCTCTGAATTCAAGCTCCGGTAAACGGCGGCTTTAACTATAAGAGTCCTACGGTGGAAAATTCGCCGCCGTAGTAAAATCTGACTATATGCTGGAAAATCCGGTGTATCCCGTGCTACTCTTGAAATAGAGTAAAAAAGCAACAGGTGCGGATAATCAGCAGGAAAGGTTCTTAAAGAAAAATTTAAGAAAATCCTCAGAGACTATACGTCAGACTCCAGTTAGATAATTTTGTATCTGATGGAGATGATATAGTCCGATCCTTATAGCGATATAAGGTTTTGCAAAAAAGCGTGCAAATATAAAACAAGCGTTAGTTTGTTGTTTTTTTGACTAATCACTAGTCACTAATTACTAATAACTATTTTTGAGCGAAGTTCCTTGTCGTGTAAGTTACGACCTGCACGAAAGGCGTCACAATTGCGTTGGCTGTGAAGACGCGGCCTACTTCCACCAGGACAAAAAGACCCCGTGGAGCTTTACTGTAGCTTGGCATTGTTTTGTGCGAGCCAATTGTACAGAATAGGAGGGAGAGTGTGCGTTGCACACAGGTAGTTATTGGTTCATGGTTCGTAGTTAAGAAAAATTACTATGAACTACGAACTAACTAACCAACTAACTATTTGCGCGCAGCGCATGCTCAATCGTGTAATACCTCCCTTTGGAACGTGGCAAGACTTACCTAAGTCGCCTGAACACGGCGACAGGGAAAGTGCTAGGTGGGCAGTTTTACTGGGGCGGTACCTTGCCAAAAGGTAACGCAAGGGTACAAAGGTCGGCTTAGTACGGATGGACATCGTACTGAATGTATAAAGGCATAAGCCGGCTTGACTGCGACAGTGACGGCTGGAGCAGGAACGAAAGTTGGTCTTAGTGATCCCCCAAACCAGTGTGGAATGGTTGGGGCTTAACGGATAAAAGCTACCCCGGGGATAACAGAGTAGTCGCACCCGAGAGTCCATATCGACGGTGCGGTTCGCTACCTCAACATTGACATCGGGGTCCTCCGATAGTGATATTGGAGTGCTGTTTTTTAAGTTCCCCAGAACTTAAAAGAAAATTCGACTCATAACGGTGAAACCCTACTTGAATTTGGGTAACTTTCGGGTTATTCTATTTTAAGGGGTAATACCGTGGGAAGTTTACATTTTTGTCGGAAAACTCGGAATACTCGGAGAACCAGAACTTCAGAGTATCGGAATACCAGAGAACCTGATAACATCATAATATGATTCGGGATGTTACGGACCTTGAAGTATACCGATTATCTCTGAAACTTCTAAAAAAGTTATATTTGTTTCTTCGAAAAGTTCCAAGATCAGAATATGATACTGTTCGCCAATGTAAAAGAGCAGGAAAAGGAATCCCGGCACATATTGCTGAAGGATTTGCAAAAAGATCTTCAGAAGCTGAATTTAAGCGATATTTGAAGATAGCAATTGGTACAAGTGATGAGATTATTTCTCACTTGCGGACTGTTGCAATTGCAGTACCAAGACTTGCTCAAGAAGCAAAAGAGCTTGCGGAAGAATACAAAATTCTTTCAAAAAGACTAAATAGGCTTCATACAATTTGGCGTTCTGGTAATTTCTGATGTTCCGACGTATACAACTATCTGATTCTCAGACATTCTGAGTTATCAGAGTTTTCTGAAATGTATAACCCCGTATCGACTTGTCCGAGTTAACATCGGACAGATGGAAATTTTTGGCGTTATGCCAAAATCATAGTTTTCATAACACGTCGACACCCCGCAAAGTTGTGCGGGATGAAGGTATAGTCAAGCCACTACGTAAGTAGATGGATTTAAGGCGATGTCGGCTCACCGCATCCTGGGGGGGGAGCACCTCCCAAGGGTTGGTCTGTTCGCCCATTAAAGCGGTACGTGAGCTGGGTTCAGAACGTCGTAAGACAGTTCGGACTCTATCCGGTGGAAGCGTTCGAGTCTTGAAGGGAGCTCTCCTCAGTACGAGAGGACCAGGAGGGAGGAATCCCTGGTGTGCCGGTTGTGGCATCAGCCGCAACGCCGGGTAGCTACATTCCTAAGGGATAACCGCTGAAAGCATCTAAGTGGGAAGCCCACCCTAAGATTAGGACTCGTTATTAGATCCCAGAAAGAATATCTGGTTGATAGACTGGAAGTGGAAGGGCAGCAATGCCTTAAGCTTACCAGTACTAATCGATCGATTTCAGACTTTCTTACATCCTTATGGAGTAGGCTATAAGCTCACTTCATGGTCTTCAGATTGTATTTAGAGAAAGATTTTGGTCTGGTGATGATAGCGGTGTGGAACTACCTGATTCCATTCCGAACTCAGAAGTCAAACGCACCTGCGGCGATGATAGTATATCGGCAACGGTATGCGAAAATAGCGCGTCGCCAGATCAAAGTTTTTCTCTAATAAACCTTATAAGATTTATATTATTAGAAAGGTGGTCCCGATTAAATCGGGACTAAACCCCGATTGAATCGGGGTGGTTGTGCCAAGTGGCGAAACAAAAAAAAGTATCAAAAGTAGCACGAGTATATAAGCTTTCACCCCGTAAAGCGCAAGCGCAAAGGGGCAAGCAAGATAGAAATAAAAAAACTTCAGAGCCAAGTTCAATGGACGAACTTCTTTCTCTTTATGGAGTACCTAAATTCTCTTTTTCGGTCGGGGATATGATCAAGGGTAAGATTATTCGGATCGAGCCGCAAAGAGTTGTTATAGATATTGGGGGTAAATCAGAAGGATTGGTTGCTGAAAAAGCTTTTAAGGAAGCAGAAGAATTTGTTAAAACCCTTAAAATTGGTGATGAAATAGAAGCAAGAGTTCTGGTTACGGAAACAAGAGACGGTAACACAATTTTGTCGCTAAGGCATGCGAGGGAGGAGGCTTCATGGAAGAGAATTCAGGAAATAGAGGAAAAACAGACGCCAATATTGGTTGAAGGAAAGGGAGTGACTTCTTCCGGAATGACTGTTGATATAGAGGGAATGACGGGATTTATCCCTGCTTCCCAACTGGGTAAAGAGGTTTCGGAAAATCCGCAAAAATTGATTGGTCAGAGATTCGAAGCAGTTGTCATCGATTTTGATAGGGCTGTTAAAAAGATAATTCTTTCCGAAAAAGAAGTCTCCGAAAAAGAGGAACTGGCAAGATCAAGGGAGGCGATTAAAAATATTAAAGAAGGAGCAGTTTATGAAGGCGAGGTTACTACTATTTTCGATTTCGGGGTTTTCGTTAAAATAGAATGGGGCAGCGGTAAAACAAAGATTCCCCTTGAAGGTTTGGTGCATATTTCCGAACTTTCTTGGGAAAAAGTTAGTTCCCCTGACGATGTAGTTTCTCAGGGCGATAAAGTTAAAGTTAAAATTGTTGCCAAGAGGAACGGCAAACTTGCTTTTTCAATAAAACAAGCTCTGGAGGATCCTTGGGAAAAGGTCGAGAAGAAATATAAAAAGGACAAAAGAGTAAGAGCAGATATTACTCGAGTTACGGATTTTGGAGTGTTTGTTCAATTAGAACCCGGTATAGAAGGTCTTATTCATATCACCAAGATTCCACCCGGTAAAAAACTGGTTAAAGGTGATAAAGTTGATGTTTATGTTGAGGATATTGACAAGGAAAATCGGAAAATTGCGTTAGGACTTGTTTTAACCGAAAAGCCGGTGGGGTATAAGTAAGTGATTAGTGAATAGTTATTGGTGATTGGATATAATGCTTCTTGATGGTTAAATCTCACTCACAATTTATATGCCAACAGTGTGGCTACTCACAGGTTGGTTGGTCAGGTAAATGTCCGGAGTGCGGAAGCTGGAATAGTCTGGTTGAGACCATAGCGCAAAGGTCAAGCAACAAAGAACAAAGGAAATCGGGAAAGACAGCAGAACCTATTTCTTTAGCTTCAGTTTCCTCAAAGGCGACTTCAAGAATTTCAACTAAAATTACTGAACTGGATAGAGTTTTGGGGGGAGGATTAGTTCCAGGCCAAGTTACCTTAATTGCGGGGGAACCGGGGATTGGGAAAAGTACGCTCCTTTTACAAGTAGCTGATATGTTATCGAAGGAGCATGATGGAAGTTCGAAGTTGGGCGATGAGGTTGGAAGCAAGAAGTCCGAAGTACGAACTTCTAATTTCAATCTTCGATCTTCGGTATTCTATGTTTCAGGTGAGGAGTCGGTTAGTCAAATAAAGATTAGGGCAGATAGGTTGGGGGTTAAGAGTAAGAGTATTCAACTATTGGAGGAAACGGATATAGATGCAGTTATCGAAGAAGTATCACAAGTACCACAAGTACCAAAAGTACCACGGGAAGAAAAACAAAAAAAAGTCCGTGATACTTTTGATACATTTGATACCCATGGTACTTTTCTCATTGTCGATTCTATTCAGACGATGACTACATCCGATTTATCCGGGATGGCCGGGTCTGTGGGCCAAGTAAGGGAGTGTGCTTACAGGCTTGTGAGGTTTGCAAAGGAAAATAATATTCCTGTCTTTTTAGTTGGTCACGTTACTAAACAAGGTTCAGTTGCGGGTCCTGCAGTACTTATGCACATTGTCGATACGGTTTTGTGGTTTGAAGGGGATAAGACCTTGACAACAAGAATGTTAAGGGCTGTCAAGAATCGTTTTGGTCCGACTGACGAGGTGGGTATTTTTGAGATGGAAGAGAAGGGTTTAATATCGGTAGATGATCCTGAAAAATTATTTCTAACGGCCTATAAGAAAGCCACTCCCGGCAGCGCGCTTACTTCAATCCTCCAAGGAACAAGGCCGCTGTTAACCGAAATTCAGAGTTTGGTTGTTCCAACTAAAATGGCTTTTCCTAAAAGAATAGCCCAGGGGATTGATATAAGGCGCTTTGAACTTCTTTTGGCAGTTTTACAGCGTCGCTCAAGCCTTCCTCTTTATGAATTTGACTGCTTTGTAAATGTGGCAGGAGGAATTTCTGTTAAAAATGATCCGTCTGCGGATTTAGCAGTTTGTCTTTCAGTTGCTTCAGCTTATTTTGACAAACCGCTTCCCAAGGGTTCGATTGCAATCGGCGAAGTCGGGCTTTTGGGAGATGTTAGGGAGGTCGTCGCACAGGAAAAAAGAGTCAAAGAAGCAAGAAGGTTGGGTTATAGAACGATTATTTCTAGTAAAGAAATAAGATATTTAGGAGAAGCTATTAGGAAATACCTTCGGTAACAAGTTACTTTGTCAGTCAGTTACTTCGTTACTTCAAAAGAGATTAACTTAGAGTTTGTTTTGAATTGCAAAGTAACTAAGTAACGAATCACAAATTAACGATTTGCACAACTTATCCACATAATATTTTTTCACCGAATAACTAACGAATAACAGTTTCGGATATTGTTAAAATGAAACTATGGGTTGAATTGTGTTAAATAGTAATTAGATTATAGGGTTTGACAGAGTTGACAGATGGTGCTAGACTAAAGTTACATAAAAATCGCATGTTTTATTGTTCCCTTGCGGGACGGGTGGATTGTAGGGCAGGCGATCTACCCGCTCCTTGAGGGTTCAATAAATGCGATTTTTTGTTGGGAAAATCAGGACGGGTGGCCCCGAATGAATCTTACCTCCTCCCGAAAACTCCGTATTCGCGTCGGAGGAGCGATCATGCGGGGTATAAAGTGTAGGCGAAGTCCCGCACAATCCTCTAAGGATCTGTGCGGGAGCAGGCGCACTATCCACACCATAAAGTTGGAATTGTGCGTTTTTTTAGGCCAAAAAAACCGAGTCCGACTCGGCAACGCTTGTCTTTAGGGTCCTCCTAATCTAAGCATTCGGCTTTTCAGAACTGTTCGTTCACACCTCATGCTGCAATTTTAGGAGGACAGGGACGAGCACCGTCTGGTACTCGTCAGAGCAGGCTATAAAAAGACAAGTTACTAATCCAGACTATTATCTTCGTCAAGTGTTTGTCAAGTACCTCTTGTCACTAAACGTTTAAATTCTCGTTCTTTGAAAGTCCTATAAGAGGATAAAGATATGCTTGTATATGGAAACTTGACAGGCTTATAACTCTAACATATAATTGGGCAACGAATCTGCTCCTTAATGTAAATGAAAAATAAGTTTTTTAAACAAGGCGTGATTATAGCTCTTCTTTTTGCCGCTTCAGTATTTTTGGGAAATTTTTTTGGCTATAACATTTTTGCCGAAAGTTCGGTAACTCCGCCAAGTTTTCCTGCCTGCTCCGAGAAAATATTTACTTCAGACGGTGATTGGGCTCATTATGATTCCGGGATCCATGGGATTCCTGGAGTAGGTAATTTTGAGGGGAGTGATGACGTTTACTCTTTATCATCTGGGAATTTTCTCCAATGCTTTTGTCCGACAACAGGCAGTGATGGAACTCAGACGAATTGGTGGAATATTGAGAGGTCGGGTTTGACACAAGATCAGATAAATCAGTTTGTCTCAGCTGGTTGGGTTAGCGAAAACGGGAGTGGATGGAATCTTTTTAATGAACCATACTTAGCCAAGAACTCAAGTTTCAGTTGTGCCCAACCTACGCCTACGCCTCCACCTCCGGGAGGAGGAGGCGGTCCACCCGGTGCTCCACCTGTTTGTGTAGGAAGTGATTTAGGTCCATTTGCGCCAACCCTTACTGAAGTTAGAAGAATTGACTCAGATTCGGTTCATGCCTGCTGGACTGCTCCGACCCCAAACGCCAATGATTACATAGTTTATTACGGAATGAGTCGCGACAATTTAGTTTGGAATACAAAAGTAGTTGATAGTCAGTGTGTAGATATTCATGAATTACCAAGCGGGCATGTTTTTCTCAAGGTTGCTGCAACTGATAATTGTGTTGTAGGGCCTTACAGTAAAACTTCCGAGCAACAACCACAAGTATTAGGAGTAACTGTTGCTAAAGGCTTGCCTGAAACAGGTGCATCGGTATTGGGACTTTTAGGACTTATTCCAGTAGGGTATTATATATATAAACGCTTCAGATTGATTTAGGTAACTTAAGTAACTTAGGAAACTTAAGATGAAACCCAGAGGTTTGATTTATCAAAACGGACGCTCCGGTACACACGGTGAGATCATACTATTTATTCCTGTCTTAATCCGACTGGCGTTTCATTTTATTAGAGGAGTTGGAGCAGGTTTAATTGCTTTTTCTTTTTTGATTTTTGCCTTTTCCTTCGGACCCGTAATAAAACAGGAAGTCTATTACAAACTTGGGGAAGCGGGTCTAATTAGGAAGCAGGATAATAACACTACTTCTGATTTTTCTTTACAAATTGCGGAGGCTGAAAAGATTCTAGCTGTACAAAAGGAAGCACAAAGTTATGGAGTAAATTCTTACTTTTCGGTTGTCGTTCCCTCAATTGACGCGAAAGCCAATGTGATTGCGAATGTGGACGCGGGTAATAAGAATGAATATCTTGATGCCTTAAAGAAAGGAGTTGCTCATGCTAAAGGTACATATTTTCCGGGACAGGACGGTACAATATTTCTTTTTTCGCATTCAACCGATTCTCCTTTAAATTTTGCCCGTTATAACGCGATATTTTATCTTTTAAAAAAACTTGAAAAAGGAGATAAAATTATCGTTTATTTTGCCGACAAACGCTATGAATACGAGGTTAGCGATAAACAATTAGCTGAGCCGGGTGATGCGTCATGGTTGGTGCCTAAAAAAGAAGGGGAAGAACTGATACTTATGACTTGTGATCCTCCGGGCACTACTTGGAACAGATTGCTTGTAGTAGCGCGTCCTGTTTCTTAATTTCTTATATGTTAAATTTTGAATATTCATTCTTTGCCCGTCCAAAGTACTGGTTGATACTTCTTTGCTTGCCCAAAGAAGTATCAAGAAAGTGTAGCCTAATGAAAATTTCCAGTTGACAAACGAGATATCTGCGGGCTACAATACAGTTGTTCCTCGGAAATTTCCATACTTCCGGATTATTCAAATGTATTTTACATGCGTTTGATTTGAGATAAATAAGCTCGAGATTTATTATTTAGTTTTTAATATGCCTCTTAGAAAAAAGTCTTACAATAAAGATTCTGGCGTGGATTCTCTGCCTAACGAAAGTGTACCAAGCAATATGGAAGATACTTCGATGATAACAAATGAGAAGCAAAAATCATTGGTGGTTGATGACAGAGTACTTCCTGATTCGGGTTTACCAACAGAATACATCGAGGGAGTTTTGGACATAGCTCAGGAGGGCTCGGGACTTCTTCGCCCCAACTTTCATCCGTCTGATAATGATATTTATATTTCGGCCAGTCAGATCAGAAGATTTAGTTTAAAAATTGGCGATATTGTTGGAGGTCAGGCCAGGCATCCCAAAGAAAACGAGCGCTACTGGGGACTTTTGAAAGTGGAAAAGGTAAATGCAGATCCCGCTGAAGAACTTATACAAAGACCCACTTTTGATGATTTACTGGCAGTATACCCCAACGAGCACATTCTTCTTTCAACGGAAAAGGAAATATTGACAACACGGGTAATTGACCTTATTGCACCAATCGGTTTTGGCCAAAGGGGTTTAATAGTTTCTCCACCCAAAGCAGGTAAAACTTGGTTAATCAAAGATATTATTGCGGGGATAGCCAAAAATTACATAGCAGGTAGAAGGCGGGGGGTAAAAGGTAAAAGGAAAACAGAGGTACATTTAATGGCGGTACTTATCGGGGAGCGACCGGAGGAGGTAACGGATATTGTAAGACATATGAAGGATGTGACCGAAGGGGCAGGTGAGGTGGCCGCCAGTAATTTCGACGAAGCGGCGGATGCACAGACTGCCGTTGGGGAGCTTGGTTTGGAGCGTGCAAAAAGACTGGTCGAGAAAGGATACGACGTTGTAATAGTTCTTGACTCCATAACCAGAATGGCGCGTGCTTATAACTTGGCCCTACCAACATCAGGCAGAACTCTTTCCGGTGGTTTTGATCCGGCCGCACTCTTTCCGGCTAAAAAATTTTTTGGAGCTGCAAGAAAAATTGAGGACAACGGTTCTTTGACAATTATCGGTACATGCCTTGTTGATACAGGATCACGGATGGATGACCTTATTTATGAAGAGTTCAAGGGTACCGGTAATATGGAGCTGCATTTGGACAGACGCCTTGCCGATAAAAGAATTTTCCCGGCAATTAACATAACCAGATCAGGTACAAGACAGGAAGAGCTTCTTTACGGTAAAGATGCTTTGCAACAAATTTATACTCTAAGACGAATGCTTGACATGGTAAGCGAGGACGAAAGAACCGAGATGCTTCTAGAAAGGCTTAGAAAAACTGAGACCAATGAAGAGTTTTTAGAAAGTTTAAAAACCGCTTAAATATTCCCACTTATTAGTTCAGTAGCTTCCTGAAGAATTTTATAATATTTATGTTTATCGCGTTCAAAATAATCTAATATAACGTGACTTACAAATATTCCGGCCGGAATATTTCGATCAGAAAAACTGATAGTTTTGCCAGCAACCTCTATATTTTCCGGTGCATTGTAACCCAGTCTGTGTAATATGACTGCTCTGTGAGTTTGCGGAAGTCCAATAATTCTATTTTTAAGTTCCGAAAACGGTATTTGAGATACTATATCTGAGAATCTTTTAGTAATAGAGGAGAAAGGTTCCGGAGTTTCATCTTCATCCAATCGATGATTTTTTATGGTTTGTCTTAACTCATCAATATTTTCTGAGTCAATATTGTCAGGATTACTATCAAGATATACTTGAAGATTGGAACGAGCTTGGTGAAGGTCAAAATTCTTATTTTGGGTATGAGGAAGAGGGCCTGTTGTTAGCATTTCTCCCGGAAGAACAATTCTTCCCTGATAATCACCCAACTCCATCCATCTGGGATCAGGCGTTTCTTCATCAAGTGGACGGGGCTCGTCTCTTCTTAAGTCGTATGAGTGAGTTATTCTTTCCTTCCATTGTGTAGGTTGGGCATATTTCAAGGTGCTCCAAATTAGCCTTGTTAAGCCGGTCGGGGAGTGAGAACTTACTGCCTTATTAATATCTTCTCTTAACCCATTTATATCGAGATATTCTTCCACGGGCCCCATTTCTTCAGTTATTTGTCGATTTAATGCTCTTCTTTCTGAAGCTGTTAGTTGAGGCACTTCAGCCTCTGCTTCCGTTTCCAGTTCTTCGAAATCTTCAAAGTAGATTACTTCTTCCTCGGTTATTGGCCACCTATCTTCAGATGTTTCCTCAGAATCTTGATCAGCCACGATACCATGCCTTATTTGCCACTCAAGCTTTCTCTCGTGATATGCTTTCTTGTAATAGTCAGCATAAGCAGCCTTTTTCTGATCTTCCCGAGATTGCCATTCATGTTTTAGACTTTCAAAAGGAAACCTGAACCAAAATACCTCGATTACGGCGTCCAGTGGTTGTGCTCCGACTCGGTTCCAAGGAGTATGCATAGCTACAGCAAGATACGATTTTTCCGCAACCAACAACCTTCCTAATGTATGTCTAATTGAACTTACTGAGATTATATGTGGTTTTTCGTCAGGTGTAAGAGATTGAGAAAAGTCTATGTCTGCCCTTAATTCATTTAGTAGATTTTCATCTTTTTGTCCGGGGTTTTTCCTGAACTCGGAGATTATAGCTCTTACTTTCTCTCTTCCGACTCTTCTTGCCAATCGTCTTATGGAGTTTACAGTCTGAATTGAATCTTCAAGATGACTGCCCAAGATAAATTCTGCTCTTAAATCTGCGAAATTCATCATCTCAAAAAAATTTCGAGTTTTACCTTTGTATTTTCTTTGACCCTCGTCCATTGCATGAGGTATTTCAGGGTCTCTAAGGTCGGTCATCTCATAAGGTTCTCCTTGTAATCCTTTTTTTCCTTTGTAAATTTCTACAATCTCGTGATTATCACCATCTTGAGTTCTTTCGGTCATTCATACCTCCTTTGAGGCAGGAAGTTATCAAGTTAACTATTATAGCAGTAACAGTATTTTTTTTAATCTATCTTAGCCTCTTCTGGGTAATAAAGTTCCTCTTCCAATTCATTTGACCTTTGAGTATCCACGTGTTATCTTCGTGAGTGTTACTAAATATAAAGTATGTTACGATTACCATTTTTCCATAAAAAGACTATGGGTCCGAAAGAAAAGGAACCTTACCTGAATGGCCTTTCTAATAGTCAGGCAAAGGAATACAGGATTCTTACTTTTTTTGAGGAAGTCTTGCCTAGATTAAACGAAATCTTCTCTGAATTTAAACATTTTATCTTCGAACTTACGAATTATCTGGAGAGGATTCTTCATCTGTCTTTTCTGAGATTTGAGTCGGGAAAAAGTTTGTTTGCTGCCATCTTGTACCGACAAAGAGGCAAATACGCTAAGCGTTTTGTTCATTCCGGGATGGCTGGTCTTGCTGCCTTGGGAGTAATGATTGCACCGGTTGTTGCACAGGAATTTCCGGGGAGGACTTTGGATCCATGGGATATTCCCTCCCCGTCATCGGTACTTTCGGCATCTGTTGAGGAAACCGGGATCTCAACCGATATTTCTTCAAAGCCCAGAGACAAAATTATTGAATACGAAGTACAAGAAGGAGATACTATTTCAGGCGTTGCAGATAAATTCGGCATTTCGCAAGACACAATACTTTGGCAAAATAATTTATCCGTTAGTGATCGCATAAAACCGGGTCAGGCATTGGAGATATTGCCTGTTGCGGGAATTTCATATAAAGTCGCTAAGGGTGATACTGTATATTCTATTGCTAAAAAGTTTGACTCCTCCCCACAGGCAATTGTTGATTTTCCTTTTAATACATTTGTAAACGATGAAACCTTTGAACTGGCAGTAGGACAGTCAATAATAGTTCCAGACGGAATAAAGCCAGATGAAAGGCCTGTAGCTCCACGTACCCGAAGAATCACCCCAGACGCCGGTACCGTTGTTGCTTCAGGCGCGTTTGTATGGCCGGCGAGCGGGCAAATTTCACAAAACTTTGTTTGGTACCACAAGGGAATTGATATTGCAAATAGGGGAGCACCGGATATACTTGCGGCTGATGCCGGAAAAGTTGTTACTGCGGGTTGGCCGGATAATTATGGTTATGGGAATAGGGTTATAGTAGATCACGGCAATGGTTACAGGACTCTTTATGGCCATCTTTCAAGGGTATATGTTACTCCCGGACAAACCGTTGCAAGGGGCGCTGCGATCGGTAAAATGGGTTCAACCGGCCGTTCAACCGGAATTCATCTTCATTTTGAAGTTACCAAGGAAGGTGCATTTCTTAATCCGCTATCAGTACTTCGATAACTTCTGATATAATTTCTTTACTTGGGCTCGTAGTTCACCTGGTAGAACACTCGGTTCGCATCCGAGAGGTAGGCGGTTCGAGTCCGCCCGAGTCCACACCCTGTACGGCGGGCATACGAGTGGGATATGAGTTTCCGCCAAAGGCGGACCCTCCTGAAATCGCAGCACGAGAGGTGTTCGAACAGAAGAGAAACTCAAGTGCTCAGATTAGGAGGGCAATTCCCAGTCAGTCCACAATTACTATGGAATCGGCGAGATGATTTTTGATGGCGAGAAAAGAATGATTAAAAGGGTAATCAATAAGATAAAAATTACTATTAAAGAAATTGTGATAATTCCAAATCTTTTGTTTGCCATAAGAAAAGGTGGTTTTGTAATAGCCTGATGAGTCGATGGGGGTTCAAGAATTGAATTTGGTATTGTGCTTTTTTCAATAGGAGTTGTAGGTAATTGGAGCAAGCTTCCCGATTCAGCTTGAACTCTCGATGCATTACTTAACAATAAATCATATTTTGATATTCTCTGAGATTTGAAATAACGAGGCACGACAAGCTTTGGCCGAGTTACTTCTTTGGTCATAGCTACTTCTCCTGTTTCTATTTTTGTAGTTTTCGAAAGCGGTTTACTTTTAAGACTTTCTTCGGACAGTTCACCTCTTTCATATTTTCTGCCAAAGAGATTGTCCAACTCTTCCTTCTCAAAATACCTATGGCCTCCGGGTGAGCGAAAGGTTTTGACTTTACCTTTTTTCTCCCAACGCCTGAGGGTATCAACGGAGACTCCTAAATAGTTTGCTGCTTCACCGATAGCAAATAAGTTTCTTTTATTTTGCATAGATTCACTAATGTTCTTTTACTATGAATTTGACGAAACCGCAAGCCCCGCTAGAGAGACTCTACATCTCATTTCAAATCCTTGAAATGAGATGCTACCAAGTCTAACTTGGTCAAGCTTCGCTTACAAGCTGTCGCCTAGAGCGACCTCAAATCCAATCGAGTCTGACTCGATAGGTTTTTGAAATAGCTTCTAACATCCTATTGACTGTTATCCAACTTTGGTTTTTAATTATAGTACATAGAGTTTAGAATTATTATAAAAAGTTGTAAAAATAGGCTCAGTTAGGTACTAAAAGACTGATAAAAGTTAAAGAACGTTACGATTTCTTTTTACAATTTTGTAACACCACCTGCCAATGAAACATCTTAACAACGAAAACGAAAAACGCAAGCGTTTTTACACTGTCAAAGAAGCAGCCAGAATTCTAGGTTTTTCGACAAATACAATATACAAATATTTGGACGAGGGAAGTCTTAGAGGAAGAAGACTCGGTGGCCATGGTCGCTTTAAAATTCCGTACTCCGAAATAGCTCCTTATTTATCTTCCGATTCAATCAGGACTACTACGATAGAGCCACATGTGGCCAAGAAAGTCGGGAATGGGTTGACATTCTTTGAGTTACTGTCGAGAGCTTTTGTTGGACTTGGTAGCGTGTACGTCTTGTGGATTTTCGGAATAGCTTTTTTAAATTTAACTAAACCTTCTCCAATAGCCGATATTGCGACAGCTACCTGGGGCTATTCCGAGAGAACGTTTTCGGGATTCGGCAATCTGACAACCAAGTTAGCAAGCGTTGCGGTCCCTAAGTTTCTGTCGAAAACTCCTGCAGAGCAGGATACTGGTACAAATCTGATCGAAGAAGATTTACCCAGTGCCGATCCCTCGGAGGTCTTGAAAGAGGAGGAAGATAAGGCAAAATTAGTCTTGATCAACGTTCCCATTGGCACCCGCGTAAACGTCAGAGAGGAGGCAACGTCATCTTCTAAAGTTATTGCCCAGATCGAAATTTCTGAGGAAGCAAGTAAAATCTCTGAAGAAGGGGATTGGACAAAACTTAATATAAGAGGGCTCATCAAAGGTTGGGTAAACAACCAATTGCTTGAGGAGGATTTATCTATGATTGCGGATACTCAAGTATTAGGCAGAGGATCCGACTTTAAAGGAAATAAAGTTGTAATAACCGAGACGGGAACGGGTTGGCTGAGAGTAAGGAGTGCGCCGGGTGGAGATGAAATCGGGAAGGTTTACCCAGGAGAAAGTTATACCTTACTTGACAAAATTGGCGACTGGTTTTTAATCGAAGGTGAAGAGGGAAAAAGCCTGCCTGCAGACGGGCAGGGTTGGATATCTTCTCAGTTTGCCACGATTCAATCTGAAGAATGATCAAAACCTCACTTCTTTTCTTCCTCGCCCTCCGTAGCTTTAGCAGAGGAGGGTTCTTTCTTAGATCTAAAAGCTTTTTTGAATTCTCTGAACGACTCTCCCAAGCCCCTGCCCATTTCAGGAAGCTTCTTTCCTCCGAATAGGATTAAGATAACTATAGCAATGACCGCTATTTCAGTGGGTCCTACGGTACTTAGCATAAAAGATCACCCCCTCAAAGCTTATGTGTTTTGAGAAATACTCGATTTAATATTAACGTAAGTTCAAAGAGTATTACAAGAGGAGAAACCAAGATGATATCTGAAATAATGTCCGGAGGGGGAAGAAATATTACAAATAGAGAGGCAATAATATAGGCAATAGACCTCTGTTTTATAAAAAACTTGTACTTTACTAACCCCAGCTGCATAAGTACCGTCATTACAATGGGAAAAAGGAATGCAGCTCCCATAAGAAGTCCTGTGGTAAGAGTTTTCGATAAGAGATTTTCCACATCCAGCACATTGCCGATTTGAAGTTTTATGGATGTTTTATAAAAAATTTGAAGTACGTACTTCATCATGGTTATCCCATATATAAATCCTCCTGCAAAAAGAAGTATTGCCAAAGGCAGGGTTGCTACTATTTTTCTATATTCCTTGGGCTCGAGGGCCGGTTTTAGAAAACTCAAAAGCTGGTAGATAAGTACCGGAAGTGTGACAAAGACACCAATGATCAAACCGGAATTAATGGCCAATGTAAAGAATTGAAACGGACTGGTAAATACGATATTGATGCCGTTGAGACTAAAGAAGTTTAGAATTATTGAAATAATTTTTTCATAGAAGATAAACCCAACAATCGAGGAAATGATAAAGAGTGATACAACGAACAATAATCTTTTTCTAATTTCAAGTAGATAGGGAAAGTATTTATCTGTAGTAGTATCGTGAGTTGCGGCTGGCATTATTTTTGATTCTCATCACTTTCTGGATTTTCAATTTCTTTTTTGATCTTTTTGAATTCTCTTGCGCCCTCTCCGAGTCCCCGGGCCAGTTCTTTTAGTTTGTTGGCCCCAAAAAGCCAAAGCACAATTACGGCTATAACTACTAATTCTGGACTGCCTATGTTAGACATATGCTACTTTTCTTCAGTTTTGGAGGCATTACGAAATTCTTTAATCGCCTCTCCAATTCCTTTCATAAATTCTGGAATTTTTCTACTCCCGAAAAGTAAGACCAAAACTACCGCGATAATAATAAGTTCGGTTGTTCCAATATTTTTAAACATATCTACTCGTCACCCCCTATGCTAGATAATATCCTCTCTTGCTCGTGTTTGCAACCCTAATAAATAACTGCTTAAATCAATATTTGAGCTGAGAAGTGAGATATTGATTTTAGATTTCTAAAAGTGCGAAGTTGGGGATGAGAAGTGTGAAGTGGGAAATGAGATGTTCTTGAACTTGAAATGAGATAACTTGATTTCTGGATATCTAGAAATCAAGGCCTCACACTTCACCCTCAATTATTCGCACCTCTCACTTCCCATTTCTCTACTTAAAGTTCTGCCAATTATCTTTCAGATTTGTTAATTTTTTTCCAAGTACGTCATATCTATTTATCAGCTCTTCACCTTTAGCTTTTGTTACGTAAGATAGTCGAAGCGACATTTCTATATGAACAATCATCTCATTTGCTTCACCTATACAATCCTTTAAGTACTTTTGAAATGTTTTGAGAGACGATCGTTTGGCATATCCTTCAGCGATTAATGGGGCAATTGCTCGCGATGCTCGTCTCATTTGATCTACTAAAAGAAATTGCTCATGCTTAGGAAAACTTCTGATTAGTCTCTCTATTTCTATTGCAAGATCAGTAGCTTCTTTGTAAACCTCAAGCTCCCGAAAAGATTTAATCATATTTTCAAACTATCACATTTCTCACTTCATTATCAAAATTATCACATTTCGCACTTCTCACATCAAATTTTGGTATATACCCGGTCTTTGATGCGGATGGCAAGTGCACCGTCAACAACTATTATCCGCGAGTCATAGCGCTTGGGATCAAAGTTGACGAACTTGACGATGACAGAGTACTTGAGACTCTTTGTAATGGTTTTTGAATCTGTTTTGGGTGTTGTTTTTGACATTCTACATTAAGGTGTAAATACGACCTTTAAGTCTAATGGCTAACTTACCGTCAACAATAACTAATCGTGGTCGAAGCTTCTCGCCACCCACAATCTTATCAGGATCAAAATCTATAAAGGAGACAACAACCGCATATTCGAGATTTTTTGTAACTACTTTAGAGAGTGGTTCCTGGCCGGCTACAACATAGATTAAAGCTTTACTAATAGTTTTAGTGGGAGATACTGCCGGGGAAGGTGAAGCTGATGCGGAAGGTGCACTTGGAGCGGGAGACGGACTGGCCGAGGGTGAGACAGAAGCTGAACCGCTTTCTCCACCTGCGGAAGGACTGGCTGACGGCGATAGTGATCCGGAAGGACTTTCGCTGGCTGATGGGCTAAGAGACTGGGATGGTGAGACCGAAAGGCTGATGCTTTCTGACGGTGAGAAAGATGCCGATGGTGATAATGATGCAGACGGTGAGACAGAAAGACTTCCTGATCCAGAAGGACTAAATGAAGCACTTGGTGAGACAGATGCAGATGGCGAGACCGAAGGACTTACACTCGCTGATGGACTCAAAGATGCCGATGGGGACGCACTTCCGGCTAGTGAAGGGCTTACCGAAGCGCTGGGAGAAACGGATTGCGACACTGATGCAGATGGAGAAAGAGATGCAGAAGGACTAACAGATGCACTGGGAGAAATAGAAGGACTCAGACTTGCGGATGGTGATTCCGATGGACTTACACTTGCTGATGGAGATAATGAGGCACTTGGTGACACACTTGCTGATGGAGATACCGAGGGACTAATTGATGCAGATGGTGAAACAGAAGGAGAAAGTGATGCAGATGGACTTAGAGATGCCGATGGAGATAAAGACGCACTTGGACTAACCGATGGCGAAACAGATGCAGATGGACTGACACTAGGACTGATACTTGCACTCGGACTGACAGAAGCTGACGGGCTGACGCTTGCGGAAGGAGAGACCGAAGCGCTTGGCGAGAGTGAGGCGGATGGTGAAACAGATGCCGATGGTGAGATTGATGCCGATGGACTGACAGATGTACTAGGACTAACCGAGGGGGAAACAGAAGCTGACGGGCTAACTGAAGGTGATACCGATGCAGAAGGACTCAAAGAAGCCGAAGGAGAAAGAGAAGGGGAAATAGAAGCAGACGGTGATACCGATGGACTAAGACTAGAAGCAGACGGTGATACCGATGGACTAAGACTTGTAGAAGGAGAGAGTGATGCAGAAGGTGAGACTGATTCTGACGGACTAACAGAAGCACTGGGTGAGACAGAGGCTGATGGACTTAAAGAAGCCGAAGGTGAGACTGATGCTGAAGGAGAAAGAGATGCACTTGGACTCACAGACGGTGACACAGAGGCTGAGGGTGAAACGGAAGGACTTAGACTTGCCGAAGGGCTAATAGATTCACTTGGACTGACAGAAGCAGAGGGAGAAACGGACGCTGACGGTGAGACCGATGCGGAGGGAGAAATCGAAGCAGAAGGTGAAACAGAGGCTGAAGGTGAGACAGATGCAGATGGGCTAACAGATAATGAAACAGACGAACTTTCTGCTGGAGACGGGCTAACTGATGCACTAGGGCTAATACTCGCAGACGGTGAGACTGATGCGCTGGGTGAGACAGAGGCCGATGGACTAAGTGATGCCGATGGTGACAAAGAGGCAGAAGGACTGACAGATTCACTTGGTGACACCGATGCAGATGGTGAAACAGAAGGAGAAACACTGGCAGATGGCGATACAGATGGACTTTCACTCGCAGAAGGAGAAAGAGATGCAGAAGGGGAAACGGAAGCAGACGGGCTGACACTTGCTGATGGACTGACGGATGCAGAAGGTGAGAGAGAGGCGGATGGCGATACCGATGCGCTAGGTGATACAGATTCCGATGGTGAAAGAGAGGCCGAAGGAGAAACAGAAGGGCTAATAGATGCAGATGGTGAAACAGAAGGAGAAAGAGAAGCCGAAGGACTGACAGATTCCGATGGGGAAATAGAGGCGCTTGGTGATACCGATGCGGATGGAGATAGGGATGCAGATGGACTGACTGATGCACTAGGCGAGAGAGATGCAGAAGGAGAAAGTGACGCAGATGGAGAAACGGACGGAGAAATGCTAGCAGAAGGAGAGACAGATGGAGATTCGCTTGCCGATGGACTAAGTGAAGCGCTAGGACTAACTGATGCACTGGGCGAAACAGAGGCTGATGGAGAAACACTTGCTGATGGGCTAAGAGAAGCACTTGGACTAACCGACGCACTTGGACTAACCGACGGAGATACAGATGCACTGGGACTAACAGAAGGTGATTCTGACGCCGATGGACTCAAAGAAGCCGAAGGGCTCAAGCTAGCCGAAGGGGAAACTGAAGCAGATGGCGAAAGAGAAGCAGAAGGTGAAAGTGAAGCACTTGGGCTAACCGATGCAGAGGGTGATACCGACGCCGATGGACTTAAAGAGGCGGAAGGAGAGACAGAGGCTGATGGACTGACACTAGCCGATGGTGATACCGATTCCGATGGGCTGAGACTAGCTGATGGACTGACTGATTCACTGGGACTAACAGAAGCAGAAGGAGAAACCGACTCACTTGGTGACAATGAGGCAGATGGTGAAACAGAAGGACTCTCACTGGCAGATGGGGATAGTGACGCCGAAGGGCTGACTGAAGCAGAAGGAGAAACAGATGCGCTTGGTGAAAGTGAAGCACTCGGACTCAAAGAAGCTGAAGGACTAAGTGATGCACTAGGCGACAATGAGGCTGATGGGGAAAGAGATGCGGATGGAGACAAACTTGCACTAGGCGACAATGAGGCTGATGGGGAAAGAGATGCCGAAGGTGAAAGAGATGCAGAGGGCGACACAGATGCACTTGGAGAAAGTGATGCGGAAGGTGACAAAGAAGCCGAACCCCCTACAAAACTAAAGTTATTGGAAAACTCAATCCAGCCCGGTTCTGTGGTTACGTTGGCGCTATTTTCGGTTAGATCAGTTGAGCCGATATTACCGTAATGAAGCGTGCCAGTGTATTCAGTAGTAGCCGTACTTGTGGACCGATATCCGATTTCGGCTACAATCCGGTCGCCGGCCAGGGCGTTGACAGTAGTGGAAACTGCGACATTTGTTCGTCCCCTGCCAACCGCGGTGTTATTCCATTCCGTGATTCCAATACTATCGATAAGAATGGCAGCAGTACCTCGCAGACTATCAGTGTCGCCTTGAGTTATAAAGATATGCAGGTGGGTGAAAGCGTCCATACCTGGATTGCTTTCCACGACACCAAACACCCAGCTGATAGTGTTGGTTGTTGCCGTGAAGGTGGTGTCAGAAGCTAAGGGATCAGAAATCCAGCGGCCCAAAAGTGCATCATGCTCCGAGCTGGTGCTGGATTCGGCTACTGCGGAAGTAGCCGCGTTTCCAGCTTTGCTGCCTAATTCGCCAGCCAAGGTCGCGCTGGAGTCATCCCAAGCACCGCGTTTGGTGGTGGGAGTAAATCCTGGGGTTGCGTTTGATATGTAAACTCGGGTTGCCATAGCAGGTTATTCAAAGGCTTTTTTTACTTGGCTGAAATCAAGCTGTGGATAGTCGGCGAGAAACCGGCTTTCGGCAGCAATTAATTCCGCCATGTTTTTATATGGATTGTCCTCTCTTTCTCTTTCAGAAATGAAACTCGCCCGCTTCTCCCATGAACCAAACCACTGGTGCCAGAGGATATTTTTATCCCCGTCTCTGATTAAGTTTCCCAGACCGTATTTGGTTGTGGTGTAAGGGCGTAGATAATAGTGTTTGGACATTAGCTCACAAAAGGTATAGTGGTCTTCGTTATTTTGGTTTTTAGGGGTTGGCGTAAATGGTGGGAAGTGAGGCCAGGAAGGATTATTGGCCCGAGCTTTGGCTCGGCTAAAAATAATGAAAGTGAGGTCGGTGTAGCCGGGGGCGAAGCGAAACCAACGATCTTTGGTGGCGTGGCGGATGCGCTCCTCTATGCCCACCAAGTCAAAATCTTTCAACTTGGCAGCCAGATAGTCGATCTTGGCGAAAAGTACCGTATCGCAGTCTGACAGGACTATGGTGTCGTGTTTTGCGGTTTCGAACAGGAAAGCAATGGCCTGGAAATAATCTCTGTTGTTATCAAAATAACGTCCGCCAAACCGCTCTACTATTTTTCTGGCACTTTCATCGGGGGCAGATATGACAATATCGGCATGAAGGTGAAATTTCCTGATTGATGCTAGGTGTAGTTCTAGCCATTTTGTACCGCTTAAGTAAGGAGTAACAAAGCTGATGTTTTTAGTCTTGCTCATGGTTTGATGCATTCCAAGTTCAGAGAAATTAAAATGCCTTTTTCCGGGGTAGGGAAGAAGAGGGCTTGGGAACAGTCAGGATAATTAGCACGACTGGTCTGACTGGAGTCCCAGTGGTGGATTTTAGTAAATCCCGCATTTTTCAAAAGCGACTTGAGATATTCATAGTCGTAGATATTGGTCAGATAAGTGGGTTTACCGTTAATTTTATCCAGGGCATAGAAGTATCCCAGCAGTTTTTCTAACTGGCCGTATTTTTGATAAATGGCGGAAAGGGCGGCGAAATCTCGATCAGCCAAGCGCAGTTTACCTCCTGGAACTAATACTCTTTTCCACTCGGCCAAGACTTCTTTCACCTGTTCTCGGTCAAAGTAGGCGAGGACATGACTGGCATAAATCACTTCGACGCTATTGTCGTCAAAGATGGACAAGTCGGAAGCATCTTGGCGGTAGTCAAGGTGAGGATGGTCATCTATATCAATATGTATAAATCCAGGTAAGATGATATGGCCGCAGCCGAGGTGTAGTTTCATTTTTTCTCCTTTTTAAAAGTTTCTTTAAGTTCGATCCAGTTACCTTCAAAATCACGGATAAAAATGTTATCCCAGCCTTTGGGATTATGGTAAATGTGAGTTTGAAAGCTATGCTTTTTGAGGAATTCCTGACGGTTCCTAACCCAAAGACAAATGTGGTTTAATCCAAATCTCTGAAAAGGCAGTTTATTCTTAGCAACTGGTGTGTCAAAAACATGACACTCGACAATTATTTGATCCTTTTGATAGCGCAAACATCTAGCACCACCGCCAATTGCGAACAAAGCTAGAGTCATTTCGGAAGTCAGGTGCGACTCCCAGATCTTCTTAAACCCCAACGTCTTGACCCAGAAGCTTTCGAACTTCTGTAGGTCGTTAGTGACCCAGCCGACATGATTAATCTTCATATTTTCCCGACCGCCTTTCTAATGACCTGGCAGATAAATTCAACATCTTTTTTACGCAAGAAATGGTGGGTGGGCAACATTAAATATTTATTTTCCAGCTCATCCATATTCAGACAGTTTTTAACTCGGCCACCAAAGATGGCAAAGCGGTCATTTCGACAATCTAACACGCTGTTTTCAATTCCATACTTGGTCAATGATTGTCTTAATTTATCTCTCTTTCCAGTCAAGATAATGCAAAGCGAAAGACCGCCGATATAGGTTACCCCGGGTATATCTGCCAGACCTTCCCTGTAAGTATCTGCGAGATCTTGGTAATGTTTTATAGTCTTATCCAACGTTTTTAAGGCGGCTATGCCCATGGCTGCTGCAATATCGGTTGTCTGATAGCGATAGCCGATTTCGGGAATTCCCTTAGCCCATCTGTCGTAAGAATCAGATTTTTCAGCACCAAACCACCTTAATCTTTTAGCCCGATCAACCAGGCTGGATTCTTTAATTGTCAGTATGCCTCCGGTTGCCGTGTTCAAAAGTTTTACCGCCTGAAAGCTAAAGCAGGTAAAGTCACTTATACTTCCAATCTTTTGACCTTTGTATGCGACGCCAGTCGCATAGGCCGCGTCTTCAATGACAGGAAGATTGTGCTTGTGGGCCAGCAACTGAATCTCATCCATGTCGCAAGGTACACCCCCATAGTGGACGACCACAATGGCGCGAGTTTTAGAGGTGATTTTTCGGGTGATGTCTTGAGGGTCAATATTTAGAGAATCTTTCTTAACATCCGCAAAAACTATTTTGGCTTTTTGATACAAAAGAGGAATGTTAGTTGCTGGAAAGGTGAATATGGGAGTAATAACCTCATCGCCCTGGCCAATTCCAGCTAGAATGTAGGCTAAGTGCAGGGCATCGGTACACGAACCAACAGCTACGGCTTTATTGGGAGAAGAGATCTTTTTTTCCCATAATCTTTCAAACGCCGTAACTTGTGGGCCTTGGCCAATCCAGCGGGTGTTTAACGTACGTTTCACCGCCTCTTTGACACCTCTCGGAATATAAGGATAGAAAAGAGGAATCCTATATTTTTGCATTGTATTGCACCAACAATAATTTAGCGCCGTATTGTATTACGACTATTTTCACTTTAGTTAAATTTTTTGGTTAAATCAATGACTAATTTTGAAAGTGGAGGAGTGTATTAAATAAGCGCTTGTGGTCTATATGAGGGAAAAAGAATCCTTTTTAGTCTTAAACCTTTTTTTTGAGCCAGTTCTAGGGTTTGTAAAATAATTTTTACTCCAGTCAGATTCACACCTTGTTTTTGGCTCAAGTATTTAACAAATTGTAGCCTTTCCAGGTCTTTTAGCGAAAAAAGTCGGCGTGAACCTGCGGTTCTGTGGGGAGTAATAAGGCCACTTTTCTCATACAACATCAAGGTTCGGGGGTGAAGCTTAAGAAGGTTTGCTGCAACCGATATTGTTAGAATTGGATCCTCTGAGCTCATGGTAGTTAATTGTAGTAATAATAAAGTAAAACTTGATAATACTAATGTCAAGATGGAAAAACAACTAAGATTGATGATTTTTTGAGGAATACTCTTTTTTATCTTATAGTTAGTTTAGTAGTTTATTTTATAATATTCACTAACATATAATTACTAATATTCCCAGTAATTAACTGTTATAATTTATCATATAATCTTACTTAAATAAATGAGAATTTATAAAGCATGATAAGGTAACTTATAGTTGATGTCAAACAAAGTCCCTCGATTGAGAAAAGAGTATGTCAATAGTCCTATTTTGTGATTTAATATTAAGTTAAGCAAAATAAGTGTTTTGGCCTTAGTTTAGGATTATATTCCGAACAATTAATTTGTGCTTAAGCTTCAGTTGTTTAAAATCTTGCTTTTGAGGCTGAAAACAAGAAAGAAAATATAAATATATCCTATATTAAGTAATTAGCTTCAATATAATAATATTAACGAAATCGAGACCTATAGACTTCTGTAAATGATAATCAACGAACTATTATTTGTTTTAAGCTA
>Ga0075625_104_pt1 | contig 63897 bp, 59 predicted proteins | sample RifGroA1_FD_68203 | JGI IMG/M metagenome (GOLD analysis project Ga0075625, IMG submission 68203) | Microgenomates (Woesebacteria) bacterium GW2011_GWA1_39_21b | reverse complement strand
GAAGCGGGAATAGAGGAAAAGCTTCTCAACCCATCTTTAGGCTCATTCGGCCCTGTTTTGCTCGGAGATCCGAGTTATAAATATGAAGGCGAAGTTACAAACCCTAGTGAGGTAGACAAACAATTTAAGTATCAGAAAGATTTAACTGCAGGTGAAATTGCCACATTCTGGTTAGTCTCACATAACTCCACTGGTCAATTAACTTGTTCCGGAGGTGTGCCTTGTTTCAGAGCTAACATTATGAATGTCTGTTGGGGAAACCCTACATCAGTTGTTACGCCAGCGGTTGAAATACTCTTTTTTTATGATACAACAAGGTTATCTGTTGATTCCTCCAACAATTATGCCTCGGTTCGTGTAAAAAGGTTTGCGCATTCCCCTACTGGCGCCGGTGGATTTCAAAATCCGGCAGGTTTAAATGCGGGCTGTAATTTTACAAATGGGGATAGCTTCAAATACCGTTCACAAATTAATGTGAATAATGATATAGATGCTATCTGTGATGACTCTCCACTGGGTTGTCCTCTAATGGTAAAAGTCAGAATGTATTATGCCACTTCCGCCGAACCTCAAAGAGTAGGTATTTGGACAACCGGACCAGCAAGTTCACTTCCTGCGCAAGGATTAAATATCAGCTCAACTGGTACGGCGGGTGAATCTTCACGAAGAGTAAACGTTTTTCAGGGCTATTCCGAATCCCCCACTTTTTTTGACGCCGCGGTTTTCAGTCTAAAAGATCTTGTAAAATGAAAATTGTGTGATGAATTGTTTTAGTTTTCTTTGCCAAACTTTCTTTCCGAAAAGAAAGTTTGAGGTAAATTATGTCTGTAGGACTTGATATCGGTTCTAAAACTATAAAAATTGTCGAGCTTGTCAACGAAAAAGGTCGATTTCGTTTGCGTGCTTCAGGCGTTGTTGCTCATAAGGGTGCAAGGCCGGAGCAGTTTAAAGACGACAAAGAGTTTGCATTTTTAGGGGACGTCGTAAAAAAACTTCATAAAGAAGCAAAAATTTCGTCGCGCGAGGTAGGGATAGCGCTTCCCGAGGCACAGGTTTTCACCAGGAGTGTAAAATTTCCGACTCTGACCGACGAGGAAATAGCTTCAGCCGTCAGGTGGGAGGCTGAGCAGTACATTCCGATACCTGTTGAGGATGCAATAGTTCAGCACCAAATCGTCGAGCGGAGGGAAGATACGACTCCTCCCCATGTTTCTGTTCTTTTAGTTGCTGCCCCAAAAGTGTTAGTTGAAAAGTATGCAAGAGTCGTCGAAGCGGCAGGTCTAACACTATTTTCCGTTGAAACAGAGCTAATTGCTCTGGTTCGTTCTCTTGCACCCGAGGATCAAACCGTGATGATTGTGGATTTCGGCGCCGTTTCAACAGACATCGCCATTGCCAGAAACGGACAACTCGCATTTTCGCGTTCGATTCCCACAGCCGGTGAAGCCTTCACCAGAGCCGTATCCCAAAGTTTGGGAATAGAAGTAGCACAAGCCGAAGAGTATAAGAGGACTTACGGTTTGTCACAAAGTCAACTTGAGGGAAAAGTTAAAAAAGCACTCGATCCAGTTTTTAGAATGGTTTCTGACGAAATGAAAAAAGCAATCCATTTTTATCAGACTGAAGAAAAGGGCGAGGTACCCAGATCTGTAATTCTCTCGGGCGGAACCGCGGGAATGCCTGAAGTAGCTAACGCTTTGACAAAACTTCTGGGAATGGAGGTTGTTGCAGGTAATCCTTTTTCTAAAGTTGAGGTAGATCCTGAAGCGGTTAAGTCTCTAGCCGGTTACGCACCTTTCTATTCAATTGCAGTAGGACTTGCCATGAGGCAGGATTGATTATTGGTATTTTATGGCTATAAATTTACTCGTTCAGGAACTAAAACCTAAAGCTTACGTAGTTAACTTTGCCAAGATTTTAAAAAAACTTGCCTTAGTAACCCTTCTGATTTTTCTCGTTGGAGTAACGCTTCTAGTCGGTATAATTACTATTTTTTCCCAAAGAACAAAAACGGCTTTCTCCAACCAGGAGTCCCTGAAGCGCGAAATAAAAGCCCTGCAAGAAACTGAGCAGAGAATAGTTCTCATCAAAGATCGAATCGACAAAGTCGAATCTGTTTACAAGAAGGAGAATGCCGGGGATGGCGTATCTTCCTTAAGAGAGATTATAAGGGTAATTCCCGAGGGAGTATTAATTCAGGCGTACAATCTTGAAGCTGATAACTTAGAAGTGACTCTTGCCGCTGATAGTTTATCAAATTTGGCGAAGTTTGTTTCCGGAATTATCAACCTAGAAAGTTTCGAGAAAATTGTTCTAAAGTCCCTGGAATTTGATTCCACAAAAGGATACGTTATCAAATTTGATTTTAATAGAACTAGAGTATGAAAGGTTTCAGTCCATCATCCAGAGGTTTCTTTTTTAACTTTAGGATATTAGTAGGACCCTTACTGTTAATTCTAATAATTTTATCCTTTGCATTTTACGCAGCAACCACAGGTTACGGGCGAGTTAAAAAACAAATTGAAGAATATAGAATTGCAAAGAAGGAGGAAACTAATCTCAGGGAAAAGCTTGCCTCCATCAAAAATATCAGACCCGATGTTTTGGATCAGGCTGATTTTACGCTTGTTGCTCTTCCCCAAAAAAACCCCGCAACTTTTTTGATATCACAGTTAAGATTAAACGCAGAGGAGAGTTCAATAACCATAAAAGAGATATCTACCTCCCGTTCTCAAAAAAAGGATGATTTGGTTAATAGCATGATTATTAATGTTGATACAGAGAGTTCAGACGTAGGCTCGATCACAACTTTTATGGAAAATATTTCCGATTTGACGCCCATTTCGTTGATAGTAGGATCCGAGGGTACTCTTAATCAAACCGAGGCTAAATATGAACAAGAACTTGAAATTTCTTTTTATTGGTCGGCTCTTCCCACAACACTGCCCTCAATAAGTGAACCGCTTAAGAACCTAACCAGTGAACAGACGGAGATATTAGAACGGATTTCTTCTTTGAAACAACCCATCTTGGGTGACTTAAAATCTCAACAGCCGCTAGACAGAGAAATTCCGTTTAACTGAATTTTTTTCTTCTAAATTCACAAAAACCGACTTACCTTCAAGTTTTCCCTTGACTCTTAAAAGTGTTTGTATGGATTTAATGGTTTGTCCACCTTTACCGATTATTAGACCGCAAATTGCCGGATCGGCTAAAATTTTAAAGTCGACATGTGAGTTTTCCTCATTTTCTTCGATCTCAAAACTTCCTTTTTCAATAATGCCTTCTAAGATGTATGTTAATAAATCTTTCATTTGGAAAGGAGCTTATCTACGCTCAAAGTTTTTCTTGCACCTCGTGCTAGCCAACTTTCTAATTTCTTCTTATCAACTTGTAGATGACTTTTAGAAGGATCCCAGGAGCCAATAATATCAAGAGCTGCGCCCGATCTCTTTTTTCTTTTATCAACCACAACAATTCTATAAAAAGGTCTTTTTTTAGAACCGTATCTGGCCAGTCTGATTTTGGTCATGGTAGCAATTTTATCTGAAATAGGTCTTTTAAGCAATCATTTTTTTTTGCGTTTTGGAACAAGGTCTTTGAGCGCCTCTTTGGCCGCTTCTTGGGCGGCCTCACTTTTGCTTTTTCCTTCCCCTTTGGCCAGAACCTGTCCGTTTGTGGAAACTTTAATCGTAAACCGCTTTGCGTGATCAGGTCCGGACTCAGAAACAACATCATATTGAGGTGCCGGAGATCCTTGTGCCTGAATATATTCCTGGAGTAAGCTTTTGGGGTCTTTCAGGGGTTTGGCAAGTTTGTCTTCGATGCCCGATAAAAGGTATTTTTCAATAAATTTCTCGACAACCTCTTGGCCTTTATCCAAAAAAATCGCGCCAATTATTGCTTCAAAGGTATTAGCAAGAAGGGACGGGTTTTCTCTGCCTCCTGTTTCTTCTTCGCCCTTTGAAAGATAAAGTTTGGCACCCAAACCTAATTTTTTTGCGATTTCTGAAAGGTTAATTGTATTTACAAGATTTGCTCGTAGTGCGGTAAGATACCCTTCCTCTTTATTGGGGAATCTTTTGTAAAGCTCTTTAGAAACTACAAATTCTAAAACCGCGTCGCCCAAAAACTCAAGACGTTCGTTTGAACTTCTTACTTTAGCGTGTTCATTTACCCAGGATTTGTGAGTCAGGGCAAGGTCATAAAGATCTTTATTATCAAAATAACTTTCTAATTTCATATTCATGATTATTCGTAGCCTATGGCTTCGATGAGTTCTCCCACGGTTTCGATTTCTGTAAGATCAATATTTTTAGTGTCAAGTTCATTTGACTTCAGCGTTTCCAAAAAATCCGTCAAGTCGCTTGGTCTCATATGTAGATCGTGTGTTAATGAATCATCGTCATCTATATCTTCTATTTCTACTCCCAAATAATCTGCCAGGTGTTGTTTGACAAGATTTTTAGTTTCTTTTTGATCAGTTGTATTTATCATACTGCCCCCTTTTCATTAAATATTGTACCCAAAACACCATTGATAAAGGAAGGAGAACTTTCGGCTCCAAATTCCTTTGCCAGTTCAACGGCTTCGTCAATTACAACTTTTGGAGGAGTACCTTCTTCCATTAGTTCATAAACCGCGAGTCTTAATATTGCCAGGTCGATTTTGTTAACTTTGTCAATCGGCCACTGGGGGGCAGAGTTTTCAATATTTTGGTCTATTTTTTTGACTTTCTTTAGAATTTTTTTGACTAAGTATGAGTATTCTCCCTGTTTAGTAAAAGTTTCGGCAAATAGTGCCTTAACAGTCTCGCGTCTTATTTGGTGTCTAGGATCTTTTGCAGTTTTCATTTATAGAAGCCGCAATGTGGGCATGCCTTGTGGGGTTGTCGTAGTTTTCCACAAGAGGGACATTTTGATAAATTCTGCAAAGTACGTCGGTTAGACGGACTGTTTCGTCTTTTGCCACTTCTTGACCTGGTATGCTTTTTCTTTGGTAGCGGTGCCATGGGACAATTTTAACTTAATAGATTGAAATTGTAAATTCCAATCTGGATATCAATTTGGAGCGATATTTTGAGACTCGATTTTTTGGATGAGTTTTGGGTAGGTCTGAGGATTTGTAACTACGTCTTGGGCGACTTCTCGAGTCATTTTGATTAAACCCGCATCGCTCCAAGAGGCAATTTTTAATTCAGGAAAACCGTGTTGTTTGGTGCCGTACATTTCTCCTGGACCTCTAAGTTTTAAATCCAGCTCCGAAAGTTCAAACCCTGATTTATTCTCCTTCAGTGCTTTCAGCCTGTTCAGTACTTTCTGCGATTTACTTTCCGTAAATAAAAGGCAGTAAGATTTCTTTTCTCCCCTACCGATTCTGCCTCTTAATTGGTGAAGTTGGGCCAAACCGAATCTTTCTGCTGCCTCAATAATCATGATGGTAGCATTGGGAACGTCAATTCCGACTTCTACAACCGGAGTTGAAACCAAAATGTGTAACTCTCCTCTTTTAAAAGCGTCTAGGGTCCCATTTTTTTCTTTTGCGCTTTGCTTTCCGTGTAAAAGTCCGATATTCAGATCTTTAAAAACTTCCTGTAATTTTTTATACTCGGCTGTTGCCGCTTTTACCTGTTTCATGGTTTCTACATGCGACTCTTCGATTAAAGGACAGACAATGAATGCTTGTATCACCTCTTTTTTTATAAAATTTCTTATCCAGTTATAAGCTGCCCCTCGTTTTTCTGGCGGAACAAGCCAGGTGGTTATTGGCTTTCTGCCTTCCGGAAGTTCTGTGAGCGTCGATAGATCAAGGTCTCCATATACGGTAAGAGCAATAGTTCTGGGAATTGGTGTTGCGGTCATGGTTAGAATGTGTGGTGAGGAGCGCTTAGTTTCCGATTTATTGACCAGATGGGCTCTTTGTTCGACTCCGAACCTATGTTGTTCGTCGATTACTACAAGCGCCACATTATCAAAATCCAACTTTTTGTGGATTAAAGCATGTGTTCCTACAAAAATGTCTGTTTTGCCAAGATCTTTTTTTACCCCTTCTGATGTAACCAGACTGACTCTTACCTTATATGGGTCAAAGATGCTCTTTAGCGTATTAAAGTGCTGATTAGCAAGAATCTGCGTCGGCGCCATAAAAACAGACTGGTATCCGTTTACAAAAGCTGCAAAAGCTCCTGCTGCCGCGACTACCGTTTTTCCGCTACCAACATCGCCTTCTAAAAGTCTGTTCATGGGATAATTCTTAGCAACGTCTTTTAGAATTTCTTGGATAGAGCGTTCTTGCGAGAAAGTTAAACTAAAAGGAAGCCCTTTTTTAAATTTTTCCAGAATCTTTTTGTCCACTTTTAATGAATGAACTGTTTTGATTTTTTGCCAATCACTTTTCCTGTAAAGACTTCTGAGCTGATAAAAAAGTAGTTCGTCAAATGCAAGTCTTTCTCTGCCTTTTTCGGCTTGGTCTAATTCATTGGGATAGTGTACATAATGTAAAGAATCGATAATTGTTGGATAATTAAGCTTGGATATTAATTCGTCAGGCAGATATTCTTTGATTTCATTGATCGAAGTAGAAAACAAATTAGATATTTTTCCACGGATCCATTTCGAAGACAGCCTTGCCGTTTCAGGATATACCGGAACAAGCCTTGCCGTATGAACCGTATTTAGGCCATCCTGAATATTTTCGTATTCGGGTGAGATTAAACTCTTTTTTCTATCAAACCAATCGCATTTACCCGAGAATGAGTACTTCTCATCTTTTCGGATGCTATTTACAAGATATGGTTGGTTAAACCAGACCACTTGCATGGATCCTGTTTTATCTGTTACTTGGGTAAGCTGGATTCTTTTTCCAAACTTTGTGTAGATATTTTTAATCGAATCGACATTTCCTTGGATGGTTACTGTTTCTCCAACCTGAACTCTGCCGATTACTGAGATTAATCGGTAGTCTATGTAGCGATGTGGTATATGGAAAAGTAAGTCTTCAAGCGTTTCGATCCCCAACTTTTCAAGGCGTCTCGCATATGCCGGCCCTACAAGAGGCAAGTTTGTTACAGAAGTCGATAAATCCATGTCGGTAGCTAAATAATATCACTTTTGACTAGCGGAAGGCGAAGGACAAAAAAGGTAAAAAAGTAGTCAATAAAAGTGCAAGTGATGCAATTATCACCAATATTTTTACAAGTTTTTGATGTTTTTTACTCCCAAACATATAACTGACCACCCGTCGGGTGGATTAGCTTGACACCCGTTACTTATAGACCTTTCTTGATCTTAATGAAAATCTTTTTGCCAACTTTGATTTCTTCACCACCTCTAATTTTCATTGTAGGATTAGTAACCACTAAGTTGTTTATTTCAACAGCCTCTTGGGCGATCAGTCTTTTGGCTTCACTCATGCTTCCGACTAATTGAGAAATTGTTTCGACTAAAGTTTCTTTGGCCGCTAATTCTTGCCTGAATTCCGGTTTATTCTCTTGAAAATTTTTTTCGAAATGTCCTTGGGCTTTTTTGGCATCACCCTCTCCCCAGAGTATATTGACAACCTCATGTGCAAGTCTTTTCTTTTCGCCCATCGGGTTAGACTTAACTTTTTCAACTAACCCATCAAGTTCAACTTCTGTTAAAAGCTCAAATCCAAGCTCGATTACCTCGTCCGGAAAGGACATAATTCCTGCGAAAAAATTCTCAGCGGTAGTATCCAGGAAAAGCGCATTCCCCGTCGTTTTTCCGACTTTGTTACCTTCTTTATCCACCAAAAGCTTTGTTGCAAGAACAAACTTTTCTTTGCCTTTCATCGCCTTCATGAGCGTCCGACCCGCCAGCATATTAAATATTTGGTCAGACCCTCCTATCTCAAGGTCGACATTCATTGCCACAGAATCGTATCCTTGTGCGACAGGGTATAAAAATTCATGAAGATAAATAGGTTTATTTTGTTTTAGACGTTCTTGATACATATCTCTTTCAATCATTTGCTGCACCGTGAGACTGGAAGTTATTTCAATTAAGTCTTTAAAATTTACCTTGTCGCTCCACTCGGAATTATATTTAATTTCTGCAGGATTTTCCCCTTCAAAAAATATGACTTTAGATGCTTGCTCTTTATATTTTTTAGAATTTTCCAAAACTTCATCTCTTGATAATTTTTTTCTGACAGCTAATTTATCAGAAGGGTCCCCTATCATCCCGGTGAAATCACCGACTAGAAATATCACTTTATGACCGAGTTTTTGGAATTGTCTAAGTTTCATTAATCCTACGTAATTTCCCAGGTGCAAAGATGGCATAGAAGGGTCGAATCCTTGGTAAAGGGTTATTTTTTTCTTCCCCATTAACTCTGCTAATCCTTCTTTCGACGGCAAGATTTGCTCCACTCCCCTTGTCAAAACTTCATCAATTTTGTCCATACTTTGAATTTTAGCCCCAAATTTCTTTGAGGTCAAAGGATATTTTGCTAGAATGGTTAAGTATGTCTAAATGGAGAGAAGTCAGGAGAAGAAAAAGATTTAAAAAAAGGTGGTCTTATGTTCCCGTTGCAGTAAAGAAAAGTCGGTCGTTGGCGAGATTGGCCAAACTTTTATTCCTGGGCGTAATTGCCTTATTTATCGGCTCTTTCGTAATCCTGCCTCTTTTTGCCTTTAACCTACCCTCTCCCGACAAAATAGTAAGGCGTGAAGGTTTTTCAACAAAAATTCTGGATAGGAATGGCCAGGTTCTATACGACATTTTTGCCGAACAAAAAAGAACGCCCGTAGTCTTGTCGGATATTCCAGAAGATTTAAAGAATGCAACGGTTGCGATTGAAGATAAGAACTTCTATAAGCACCAAGGCTTTGATCCTTTCGGAATACTCAGGGGGATTTCGCGGATATTTACTCGAGGTTATGCTCAGGGTGGTTCCACATTAACTCAGCAACTTGTCAAAAATGTTCTTTTGACCCCAGAAAGAACGATTATTAGAAAGATAAAAGAGTTCCTTCTGGCAATCCAGATCGAAAGAAAATATTCGAAAGACGAAATTCTTCAGATGTACCTTAATGAAGCGCCCTACGGCGGAACTGCTTGGGGTGTGGAAACTGCTAGCGAGACTTACTTTGATAAAGAGGTAAAGGATTTAAATTTGATTGAGTCGGCAATTCTGGCTGGACTTCCCCAAAGACCTTCCTACTATTCTCCATACTCGGGTTACCCTGATGCCTATATTGACAGGACCAAACAGGTTTTAAGACGAATGCGTGAGGATGGATATATTTCCGAGGATGAAGAAGAGGATGCTCTTAATGAACTTCCAGTCGTTGAAATTCAGGAAAGAGGTGCCAACTTCAAAGCCCCGCATTTTGTTCAGTATGTTCAAAGAATTCTGGAAGAGAGATATGGCGAGAGAGTTGTCGAGCAGGGCGGATTAAAAGTGACAACGACACTTGATTTAGAACTACAGGAGGCTGCGCAAGGTATCGTCAAAGGGGAAATCGAGAAGGTAGTAAGTTTACATATTACAAACGGTGCGGCTGTCGTGATAAATCCTCAAACAGGGGAAATTCTGGCGATGGTTGGTTCGCGCGGATTTAACGACCCCGATATTGATGGACAGGTGAATGTTACGCTTTCTCTAAGACAGCCGGGAAGTGCCTTCAAACCCTTTACTTATGTTACGGCTTTTAAAAAGAGCTATACCGGGTCGACGCCAATAATGGATGTTCCGACAGAATTTCCGGGTGGTATCGGGCAGCCTACATATAAACCCGTGAATTATGATGGGAAAAGCAGGGGTCCTGTTCAAGTTCGCTTTGCTCTCGGAAACTCAATTAACTTGGTTGCAGTAAAAATGCTGGCCATGGTTGGAATTAAGGATACTCTCTCAACCGCCTATGATTTGGGAATTTCCACTCTGCCGCCAACACAGGACACCCTAAGTCGAGTAGGCCTCTCGCTTACGCTCGGTGGGGGTGAGGTTAAACTGCTTGAACTAGCAAGCGCATACGCTCCTTTCATGAATCAGGGTTTTAGGGTTGACCCTATTGCAATTCTTAAAGTCGAAGACTCTGAAGGAAAAGTATTAGAGGAGATAAAGCCCGAAAAAGGAAGGCGTGTTTTGACTCCCGAACAAGCCTATTTAATTGCTGACATCTTGTCCGATAACGAAGCCAGAAAGGAAGTATTCGGGTTAAACTCACTTCTTAATATTGCCGGGCGTCAAATTGCGGTAAAAACAGGAACTACTAATGACAAAAGAGATAACTGGACGGTCGGTGGAAATTCCCAATCTTTAGCGGGTGTTTGGGTAGGGAATAACGATAATAGCGAGATGCTTCAGGTTGCATCAGGCGTAACGGGTGCGTCACCTATTTGGAGAAGGATTATTTTAGAAAGTTTAAAAGAAAAACCGAATATAAGCTTCGAAGTTCCCGGTGGGATTGTAACAAAATCCATTGATTCGGTTTCCGGTTATTCTGCCCACGATGGTTTCCCTTCCCGAATTGAGAAATTTATTGTGGGAACCGAGCCGGGAGAAGATCCTGTACACGTAAGATTGAAGGTATGTAAAAGTGATGGGCGTTTGGCAACTCCTTCTGATATAGCCTCCGGGAATTATGAAGAAAAGGAGTTTTTTGTATTTAAAGAAGAAGATCCGACCGGAGGAATTGATGGCGTTAACAAATGGCAGGAAGGAATATTAAGCTGGATTGGAACTCAATCTGACCCAAGGTATCGACCTCCAAGCGACTACTGCGGGACAAGTAATCCTGTGAATGTTGAGTTTTTGACTCCTCACGACAATGATTCAAATCTCCCAAATAAATTTGCAGTAGAAATACGGGCTGATTCGACAAATAACATTATCCTGGTTGAATTGGAAGTCGATGGGACGAGAATCAGATCATTTACGAGGCCGCCCTTCAGGGAGGACGTGGAGCTTTCGGATGGTATTCATAGGCTGCGTGCAAAGGCCAAAGATTCATCTGGGAAAGAATCGGATAGAAGTATAACAATCGGCGTAAAAGTTCCCTGGGATTATTCCCCCTCCCCTATTCCAACGGGGACGCCTACCCCAACCCCAATTTAGCCTTTGATTTTCAATCCTTTATTACTTAGAATTTTAACAATCTTCACTCTTATTTTCTCGACTTCTTCGTTATCTAAAGTTTTTTTAGGATCTTGGTACCAAATCTTGAAAGTGTGTGAATCTTTATAAATATCTATCAATTCGACTTCCGATACATTATTATCAACTGATTTTATTGATTGAATTACCTCTCCTATTTTAGTTCTTTCAGGGACGACTAAAGTTATATCTTCTATTTGCGGGGGATATTTTGGCCAGAGGGTTACCTGCGGAGCACTTATGTCTTTAAGTATTTTGTCTAGGTCAATCTCGGCATAATAAATATTGTCAATCTCACCGCCAATTCCCACTATTTTGCCATACAAGCTTATTTTATACGAATTTAGAAAGATCGGAGAATCCATTTCAATAAAGATTGCACCGACTATACTTATCTTTGTGAAGAATGCTTCAAGAAATCCTTTGAACTTAAAGTAACTTTCTTTGTTTTTACTCCAATAGCAAATACCCGCTTTTCTTTCTTCAATATAATTCTTTTTATTTTTGAAATATATCTTTCCAACTTCAAAAAGCCGGACTTCATCTCCTCTTTCATTTATTATTTTTCGCGTAAAATCAGATAAGTTTGGAAAAAGTGTCATTCTCATTTCTTCGATATCGGGAGATGGAGGATTTACTACTCTTACGGGTAGCGTTATTTTTTCGAACAGATATTTATTGAGTCTTAGATTTTCTTGTCTAACAAAAGGAAGGCTTATAATTTCGTCAAAGCCTAAAGAAACCAGATTGTTTTTTATGTTTTGTTCCTGATTAATAAAATTCGGTGTGATATTTTTCGGAATTTCAACTGATAAGATTTTTTCCGGAATTTTATCGTAACCATCTATTCTTAAGACCTCCTCTATGAGATCCTCTTCAGATTTAACATCGGTTCTGTAGGTTGGACATTCTACCTCTAAGTCTTTCGAATTTTCTTTAATGATCTTGAAACTAAGCCGCTTTAAGATTTCGATAACCTTTTTTGGCTCGATTACCCTTCCTGACAAGGTGTTCAGGTAGCCAAAATTTAAATTCAGGTTCCATGGTCTAGTTAAACTTGGATAATAGTCTAAAATTTTATTTTCAATTTTTCCCCATTTGTTTTCCTTTATAAGCTCCAAAAATCTGTAAATTCCGAACTCAACCAAGTTTGGATCTAGCTCTTTTTCGTGCCTAATGCCTGCGTCGGTTAAAAGTTTGTGCCGGTGGACACTGCGACGGATATTGGCCTGATTGTAGCTGGCGCTTTCAAGCAACACATTTTTTGTTTCATTTGAGATTGAGTGGAGTTTTCCTCCTATAACCCCAGCAATTGACAGAATATCTTTTTCGTTAGCCCAAACTAGATCATCATTTGTAAGACTTATTGTTTCTCCTAAAAAAGTAGTCATTTGTTCACCTTTTGTAGCCAGTCTGATTGTTAAGTTTTTGCCAACTCTATCAAGATCAAAAGTATGCATCGGTTGACCGGTTTCGAGCATTACGTAATTACTTAAATCAACAATGTTATTTATAGCGGGGATACCGTATTCTTCGAGTCTTTCTTTTAACCAATTAGGAGATTGGGTTAATTTAATATCTCGAATAATTATCATAATGACTCTTTGAAGATAATCGGAAGTCACCTTTAACCCCACTTCATTTAATTGAAGTACTTTATGACTCTTTTGATAGATTTTAGGATAGTTAAGGGGAGTATTAAATAAAGCAGAAACTTCTCTGGCAATTCCTAATATAGAATAACAATCAGCCCTATTTCCCCGAAGTTCAAGATCGACTATGACGTCATTATTGACTTTATCCAGTTTATCCAGCATATGACCCGCCATAGTCAATTTACCGGTAAGCTCCGATAAATTATCAGGTACTTTTACATATTCTTTCAGCCAATTAACCGGTATTCTCATATTTAATATCTCCGTTATAAAGGCTTCTAATATCCGCAATTTTGAATTTGTCCATCACAATTCTGTCCAAACCCATTCCGAAGGCGTATCCGCTTATTTTTTTAGGATCGTATCCGAAATCCTTTAATATGTTGGGGTGGATCATTCCGCTTCCCAGCATTTCCAGCCAACCACGTCCTTTACAGACTGCACAACCCTTCTTATTGCAAAAAGGACAATCTAAATCTAATCCTGCGCCAGGTTCTACTTCGGGGTAGTATTTGCAACGGAAGCGTATTTCTCTTTTCTCGCCGAAGAATGATTTAACAAAATAATATAGAGTTCCTTTCAAGTCTGCCATTGATAACCCCGCCTGAAGTGCAAAGCCTTGGAATTGGTAAAACATTGCGTTATTACTGGCGTTGACATTTTCGTAGCGATAACATTTACCGGCAACGACAATTCTGAAAGGGGGTATAAGAGTTGATAATGCCCTAGCTTCGACCGAGGATGTATGAGTTCTTAAAACTATATCAGGCTCTTCTATATAAAGAGCGTCCTGTAAGCTTCTTGCAGGATGATCTTTGGGTAAATTGAGTTTGCCAAAATTGTACTCATCGTTTTCAATTTCAGGACCCTCCAGAATCGAGAAACCCAGGTGTTTAAAGATTTCATACATTTCATTTATGACCAGAGTTGTAGGATGGTGATGACCGATTTTTACTTTTGCTCCCGGAAGTGTCGGGTCAAACCACTCACGCCTGACAACCTTAAATTGATTTTTTTTAGACGCTGTAGTTTCTAGAAGAGCGTTTTTGCTTTCATTAATAAGCCTTCCCACCTCTTCCTTTTCAGAACCACTTAATCTCTTAATCTCTTTAATTAACTTCGTCAATTTTCCCTGTCTTCCCAAATATGCGATCCTTAAGCCTTCCAGCTCTTCCGCGCTTTTTGCCTCCATGATTTGAGCCAGAGCTTCATTTTTTAGATTTTGTATGTCGTTTGGTGATAACATTGAAATTAATTCTGGCAATTCGGGTGTAATCAGTATATTAGGGTCGCTAAACTATTTTACCTCGGAGACGATTTTTGCGAAAGTATCGGGGTCGTTGACTGCGATGTCGGCGAGAATTTTTCGGTCTAGCTCGATTTTTTCTTTCTTCAAGCCAGCAATAAATTTGCTGTAGGAAAGTCCGTGTTGCCGAACGGCGGCATTAAGGCGTTTAATCCAAAGACTTCTCAAATCTCTTTTTCTAAGCTTGCGCCCAACATATGCATACTGACCTGCATGAAGCAAGGCCTCTTTAGCGGCTTTTACACGCGTTCTACGAGCTTGTTTAAAGCCGCGTGCAGCCTTTTTAATTTTACGATGTCTTCGCTGAGCGATACTTTTGACTCTAGTCATAAAAATATAATGCTAATCTATTTTCCTAAAACTTTTTTAATTTTTTTAGCCCAGGGATTTTTCGTTGCAACTACTCTTGATAATCTTCTTTTCCTTTTGGATGATTTTTTAACATTCAAGTGACGTCTAAATCCCTGTAAACGCAGGACTTTCCCCTTTTTGGTTATTCTAAATCTTCTTGTGATTGATTTTCGTGTCTTTTGCTTAGGCATACAAATGATTATAATGCCAATCTGCGAATTTATGCGAATGCTGCGAATAAATACTAATTATGTAGATTTTGACGCTTTTGTCTAAATCCAAACAATTCGTATCTATTAGTATGCATTGGCATTATTCGAATCATTAGCATCATTTATTACCTTACCTTTCTTTATGGGAGAAATAACCATGGCCAGGTGTCTTCCGAAAAACTTCGGTTCCATGTCTATTGCGATTCTATTTCCCAGATCGCCTTTTATTCTTTTTAAGAGAGTATATCCGAAATTTGTACTTCCCATCTGTTTTCCCATAAAGACTACGACTATTTTTACCTTGTTGCTTTCGTCTAAAAACTCCCTTACTTTATCGAGTCTTGTTTGATAATCGTGATTGGCAATAAAAGGCGAAAACCTCACCTCTTTAAGCTCGCTTGATTTGGCCTTTTTCTTTAGTTTTTGCAACCTCTTTTCTTCCTGATAACGAAATTTTCCCAATTCTACGATTTTTGTAACAGGAGGTTTAGCGTTTGGGGCAATTTCTACTAAATCTAAACCCGCCTCATGAGCCTTTGAAAGAGCCTCATTAGTTTTAAGAATCCCAAGCTGTTTACCATCCGCACCAATAACCCTAACCTCGGGTGCTCTTATTTGATTATTTAATCGCCAGTTAAAAAGACCGGTTTTCAAGTTTAGATTAGGTTTATTTTATATTATTAAGCTTTATCTATCAAGCTTCAGTTTATGATTTTCTCGTCGATTTCTTTTCTAATATCTTTTATAAATTCCTCCAACTTTAGCATTCCATGATCTTCCCCGGATCTTACTCTTACTCTTACGCTTACTTTTTCCTGCTCTTTATCCCCCACAACCAGCATATAGGAAACTTTTTCCATCTGTGAATCTCGGATTTTTGCAGGCAAAGTTGCATTTCTGTCATCAAGTTCAACCCTGATTCCCCCCTCCTTCAGCTTACTAACAATTTCTTCCGCATACTTTATATGACGAGTCGATATCGGAAGAACTTTCACTTGAATCGGAGTTAGCCAAGTTGGAAAATTACCATTGAATTTTTCTATTAATAAAGCCATAACTCTTTCGATTGCACCGATTGATGAGCGGTGGATTACAATTGGTTGTTCTTCTGCTCCTTTTTCATTTACATAGGTTAAGTCAAATCTTTTTGGCATTACAAAATCGTACTGTACTGTAAAAGCTGTTTCTTCCTTTCCTGAAATTTTTTTCATCTGAACATCAATTTTCGGACCATAAAAAGCAGCTTCGCCTTCGGCTTCAAAAAAGGGAGACTTTGTTTCTTTAAGTACCTTTCGGAGTGTTTCTTCCGCTTTGTCCCAAGCCTTGTCATCTTTGTAATATTTTTTATCGTCGTTTCTATCCCCGAGGGAAAGCCTATATCTGTAATCTTTGCCTTTTTCCAATCCTAAAGCTTCTGAAATGTAATCGATTAGTTCCAGTACCTCTTTAATTACAACCTCTGCTTGGTTAACCCTGCTAACAATATGCGCATCGGCAAGACAAAACATCCGTACTCTCATTAATCCAGATAATTCGCCGCTTTTTTCATATCTAAACTGCGAGGCCAACTCCGCTATCCTTAAAGGAAGTTCTTTATAGCTTCTGGGGCGCGATTTATATAGCATAAAGTGGTGAGGGCAAGTCATTGGACGCAAAATCAGCTCATCCTCGTCAACCACCATTGGCGGATACATTGTATCCTTATAATACGGATAATGACCCGAAGTTTTGTAGAGGTCGGTTTTAGCAAGGGGTGGCGTGATAACGTGCTTGTATCCTCTTTTAATTTCTTCATCCTGGACAAACCTTTCAAGTTCTCGCCTGATTGCTGCTCCCTTTTCGGTAAATAGTGGTAAACCTGCTCCGACTAGATCAGAAAAGACAAATAAATCTAATTCCTTGCCAATTTTTCTGTGGTCTCTTTCTTTTTCTAGTTCAAGATTTTTAAGATATTCGTCGAGTTCTTTTTGGGTTGGGAAAACGGTTCCGTAAATTCGGGTAAGCATGGGATTTTTTTCAGAACCTCGCCAGTAGGCACCAGCGATGGAGAGGAGTTTGAAATGCTGAAGTTCTTTGTCCGGATGCTCAACGTGTCCCCCGCGACACAGGTCCCAATAATCTCCGGATTTATAAAAACTAACTTTCTTTTTACCTTTTTCCGAAAACTCTTCAATCATTTCGTGCTTGTAAGGATTTTTGGGGTACTCCTTTTTTGCATCATCGGCTTTTAGTTCATGTCGTTCAAAATTTTTCCATGACGGCAATATTTCCCTCATCTTTTCCTCAATTTTGGGAAGATCTTCTTCGGATATTTTCAGGTTATCAAAATCATAATAAAACCCGTCTTCTATGGGTGGTCCAAGAGTCGGTTTTGAATCGGGATAAATTTCCAATAAAGCTGCCGCTAAAAGATGGCTTGTTGAGTGCCTTAGGTTATCGAGGTTTTTTTGGGACTTCATTTTATGTTTAACGAATTATAGGGTTTCTTTTAAGAAGCTGCAACTGGGTCTCTTCAATAATATTCGCCGTCCAACTACCGATCAGGGGAAGACCACCCAATAAATTCAGGATAATTACAAGTAGAGAGGAAATAATTACAAAACCAACAGTTACTCCCAAAGCCCAGCCTATGCCGGCAAAAAAGCCTTCTTTGAGAAGTTCGTTATACGGAATATAAGCAATCTTCAGTTTTTTCAGAGATTCAAATGAAGTTTTAACGGCATTTTGAGTTTCGGCGTTTTCCTCGTGATATTTTTTAATTCTTTTGAACACAAATACATATTAGCAAATTCTAGAGTGTTTTTGTATAATACTTCGAGCGGACGACTAGCTCAGTGGTAGAGCCGTCGCCTTGGGCGACAGGTCACAGGTTCTAAAATGTATTTTGTCTACGTCCTTAAGAGTTTGACAAATGGCAGATTCTATACGGGATCTACTAGTAATCTTGAAAGGCGGCTTAATGAACATAATCTTGGGAAAAGCAAATATACGAGGTTAACAAAACCATTTAATTTGATTTATAAGGAAGAATATAAAACTAGGGTGGAGGCGTATAAACGAGAACTGTTTTTTAAAACTGGAAAAGGAAGGGAATTATTAAAAATCTTAATCAAGCAGAGTTAGTAGATGGACGACTAGCTCAGTGGTAGAGCGCTTCGTTGACATCGAAGAGGTCGTTGGTTCAATCCCAACGTCGTCCACAATTGAGGTTAATTTAGTAGAGCGGTCGCCTTGGGCGACAGGTCGTTGGTTCAATCCCAACGTCGTCCACAATTGAGGTTAATTTAGTAGATCAGTGTAAAATTAGCCGGGTACGTAAATTAGGGCCGGTGGCACAATTGGTTAGCGCGCCTGGCTGGCAGTCAGGAGGTTAAGGGTTCAAGTCCCTTCCGGTCCACAAATTAAAATTATCAAACAAATCTCCTTGTGATTTTCAATCAAATTACTATAATATTCTTGCACCATGGGTTTAATTCAAGGGGGCGATATAGTAAAACTAGAAGAGACTCAAGAAACCCTTTCTGAAAGGATATACCGATATATACCACCCGAAGAGGAATTGCGAAAGTATGATTCACCATCGTCAGACGATCTTAAAGAACAATCAGAATTTCTTGAGAGATTTCCTGCAGCAAAATTGGTATTTAGATATTCACATCAATTAGGTAAGCCAATTTTTGTTCCTCCACAACACCCCTTGAATAAAAAAGGAGTCTCGGTTCCATATGATGATTACGGACAGCGTGTATTTGAGGGATTAAGTCTTGAACCTATAGTGGAAAATGATGTAAATGGCCAACCCAGAATAGTAGGAGGTAATCTCATACTCTTTGGACCAAGATTGACAAGAGCTACAAGGTCGGTTGAAACTCATCACTTCAATCTTCCAATGTCTATGAACAATTTTGGCCAGGCAATTGTTGATTTAGGTAAAGTTTTGGGGTCACAACTTCTCTCATCGAACGGGAGACCTTCAAGAGCCTATGTCCGCCCCGCTATCTTCAGGGGAAATAGTAATGCAGGAGTCAATCCTCCAAAAGGCTTTCAGACTGAAATGGTAATAGAAGAGTGGAATTGGCCATTTTATCATCCAGAAGAAACATATACAGAAGGAGCAAATGTGGTTGCCTATCTTGATTTACAAAGACATGGGCGAATTTGGGCTAAAGAAGCCGCCAACTATCCACGTGGAACACTAATCGGTTATAGAAAAGAAATTATGCAGGAAAAATTGGGCATACCGATTCACGAGTGTCTCTTTTTGGCCCCTTTTTGGCTAAATCCTGAAACAGGTAAAGTTGAGTTGGTTGACTTTAGCAGATTAGATACCTCAGATATGGTAAAGGCTAAAGGTGCAATATTTGCCGATGGGGCCGGAGAAGAAATTAGTACTGTGAGAGGAAATTTAATGATTTATCCCCCAATGGAAGTCAATAGACTCGGAGGAACCACTCTTGATTATGCAGTTGCGTATATGGCGCCGAGAATGGGTGTGGAAACACAAGTCGGAACGTTCGGATTAACTGACTTTGAAAGTGGCGAGACATCACTATTGATGCTTGGAAATGCAGCAAAGATTGTTGCGGTGAAAAGATTAATAATTGCAAATTCAGCTTGTGAAGTCGTCGCGGACTTAGAATTACCCATCGTAAAGGTTGCCAGACAATTTGTTTTGGGATTTGAGGATGAGGTAACAGGAAGAATTCCGCCTTCACATCCGAAGCTTTTGACGGGGATTGTCTTTGACGACAAAACCATAAAAGCGAGAGAAACTATATATAGTGCTTATCCAGGATGGGTTAATAATCGATGAAGATGCTAGCACCCGGACCCCACCCGTCGGGTGATCACCCACATGAAGTTTTTAGTGTCTGTTAAGCGCTGTGGTAATATTTTCTCTGGCACTGTCAGGTGATGTTTTGGTTACCAGAGCAACTTCCTCAATAATCATATTTATTGCTTTTTTGAGAAGATCTTTTTTGGATTTTTTAAAATCAACTCCTTTTTTTAGACTTTCTTTCCAAAATTTTCTGATTACGTATGCAGCGTCACTTATATTATTCAAGCTTAAAATGGCGGATGCATCGTCAAGATCTAATTCTTTGTTTTTTCTCAACTTGACAGATAAATAAAAGAGAAGTTCTTTTATTTCTTTTTTTGACGCGGGTATCCTGAGGTCGGTATTTAAAATACTGCTTTCGGGAATAGAACATACGAGCGTACTATTGTAAACATTTTTGAAATATGGTTTGTAGTGGATTATTCTTTCTTCCTTATCTTGCAGTTTTTCTTTTAATATTTTATATACTATATAAACAACTCCCCCGTCTATTAGTTTTGTGCCGACTTCAGTCGTGTTTGATGGTTTCATAATAATTTCTCTAATAATAGCTTTAACAAATTGCTGAAGATTAAGAAGAAGAAATTTTTTGTTGACGGCTATCTAAGTGACAGTATAGCACATTTTTCGGTTGGATGCTCATGTCTAAATTGTTAGGTGCCTGACATACTATCAGGAGGTTGGGCCCAGCACCATTCAGTGCTGGATTAGTCCCGTACCGCGTGGTTCTGGGAGGTTCGAGACCTCGGGTCCACAGAATACGGCTAATTAAGTGAGAGTAAGAAGGTTTTTAAAATATTGTACTACTGCTCTAAACTTTTTTAATAGTCACCCAATCGTTATCGGTGTTGTATACCTTTCCTTGTTACGGTTCATACGAGCCTGTCGGTTACATGATATCTTTGATTTTTTTAAATCAGAAATTGTAATTCACTGCCATCTCAATTATTTTTTGACATAGTAGAATTCTCTTCCAAAGGAAATCTTTAATAATGTACTCATTCCTCGTATGTGCTTCAGCACCACACGCCCCAAGTCCGTCAATCACTGCCATACCCCTGTCTGCCATGAAGTTTCCATCGGATCCGCCACCTCTTTTTTCTAAAATAATAGGAAACTCCATATCGTTGGCTAGTTTCTTAATTTCTTTAAGCAAAATTAACCCATTTTTCGCTGGAACCATGGGTGGTAAATATGCTGTTTCTTCTAAGTTTGCTTTACTTCCTTTTATGCGAGATTTACTTGTTATATGTTTTAATAGGCTCCTTATTCTGTTAAGTTCTTTTAAATAAGTGAATCTACAGTCTATTTCGATAGTGCACTTATCTGCAATTATATTTGGCCTTAAACCACCGTCTATTTTGCCGATGTTTACACTCGTATCTTTATAAAGAGAGCTTAATATTCTTATTTCTAAAATCTTATAAGCCATTTCTTCAATTGCGTTCGGGTATTTATTAACAAAATAACCAGCATGTCCTGCCTTACCCTTAACAGTTAAGCGAAATTGACATACACCTTTTCTTTGGTAACAAATTTCGTTATTTAAACCTCCGCCCTCAAAAACCAACCCTATTTTATGGTTTTTATATATTTTCCCAAGTTCGCTTGAAAATTCTTTAGACCCATCTTCCTCGTCCGGTGTAAATACTAAGGTGCAGTGGGGAACGGTTTTGGTTTTTTTATAGTATTCTAATAAACCAAAAAGAAGTACAACTATTCCTCCTTTCATGTCGTTTATTCCTGGACCGTAGAATTTTACATCTTTTTCTGAAAAATTTGAGTAATGATTCTTATGGACAGTATCTAAGTGCCCAGAAAGTAAGAGATTGGGTTTGCGTGTACTACCCATATTACAAATCATTGAATTGCCTTTATTACTCTTATTGCTAGATTTTAATATTTTTATGTGGACTTTATTTTCAGGAAAGTTGTTTATTAAAAAATCTTTAACAATCGCGCCGCATTTGTTCACTCCTACGCTATCGAATGTATAGCTTGAGACGTTTACAAGCTCTTTCAGTAGGCTAGTGGAAGCGTGTTTTATTTCTTTTTTAATTTTCATATATTCAGTAAAGAATTTTCCAAAACCGTTCTTATTTTTGTTTGGATAGGTCCTTTCGAGAAGTTTTTTCTTACACTAGTTTTGGCATTTTTTCTAATTCTTAACCTTAATTCTTCATCCTCAAGTAAAGTTTTTACAGCTTTACCAAGGTGGACAGAATTTTTACAGTCGATTTTTATACCCGTTCTGCCGTCTTCCAGAATTTCAGATATTCCTCCATAGTTTGGAACAATCACAACCCCACAGCTAGCCATTCCTTCTATAACAGTTATACCAAAATGCTCATTTTTCTGGGAGGGTACGACAACGACACTTGCGGATTTCAGTATATCAACTTTTTCTTGTTCTGAGATAAAACCCTTGACTGATACGTTTTTACCTTTAGCTTCTATTAATAGAGCAAGAGCACCGTCACCGATAAAAATAGTTTGAGCTAAATCAGAATACCATGCGCTTGCTTCAGCTAACACTTGTGGTCCTTTGGACTCTATCATTGATCCAACATATACCACTGACTTCTGTTGCTCTTCAGATTCGATAATATTCATTTCGCCCGAAAGTCTATCGAAATTATCATCAAGATGCGGAGGGATCACTACAACTTTATTTTCAGGATAATTGATATGGGGTAAAACCAAACTATTTCGAACATACTGAGAAGCAGTTATAAGAAAGTTTGCCTTCTCAAGGGAAGCCAAAATTCTATTCCATAGAGTTGGGTCACGGTTCTCATTATCAATATATCCATCCATACATGTTCCGTGCACATAAACTACATATGGGGTTTTCGATTTCTTAGCGGACTCGGCTGCGGCAACTGTAGATAAATTAGCATGGTGAAGGATCATTATTTCTGGTTTATACGTTGTTACCACCTTTTCTACTACTTGCCGATAATCATTGATATATTCTTCGGCTTCGACGGCGGAAAGCTTATTGGCTTCAATTTGGGAATGACAAGTAGGAAGAAATTCGTGAACAGGTATAGGTTTTCCTCCTAAATTAACTTGATGGAAATTATAAGGAGCGTTGATAATCTGTTTTGGCAATTCAGACGACACAATATGGGCGGATGCGTTTAAACTTTCGTGAATAGTATCAACATGTTGAGCAAAGGTGAGACCGCTTCCCCTGCCGCGATTTAGAGAAACGATCAAAGCATTTTCAATTTTTTTTACCATAATTATATATATGTATCAAATTCTAAATTTGAGGCACGACCAAAAGTGGAGAAAATTTAGCTCCTTGGGTGACGTTTTTTAGAATTCGGGGATCATCTTCTTGAAGCCCTTCTATTACATTAAACCTACCAAAACCTGTTTTTGTAGGCTTTCCGCCAACGTAATATTCGGTATAATCAGAACTTCCATTGATAAAATGGATACTTCCATTATCTTTTAGAGCGAAAGGTCTTTTAGGTGTTGCTACCATCCCTTCGATTTCTAAAGCAGAACGATCAAAAGCTTTTTCAACTTCCGCAACCAACTGATCTACAGTTTGAATTCCATTTCCGCCAACACGTAAGATATCATAGCCAGAACCGCCAATATTCTGCTTCATATATACTTGCTGACCATGTTTATTTAAAAAGTCTTTCCAAAATAATTCTGTTCCATCGGGAGTAATAACAGTTGGGGAATATGTAGGGTGTATTACATCTTTCCAACCAAGCGCTTTATTGATTGCAACATTTTCTTCTTCTGTCAGTCTTGAGTCTTTTGTTCTTGCTGCCCTTGAAAGAATACCCATTGCTGTTTTGGCGCCAAACAAAACTTCACTAGGTTTTCCTACAATTGGGAGACCTCTAAGGTTATCCACAAAACCATTTAAACCACTTTCACTGAGTTTATGAGAGGTATCAAATGCTCTGTAAATTGCGTCATATTGGTAGAGTTGCACACCAGAAGCATTGTGTTGATTGATAAAATCCACATTCAGTCCTTTTCCTCGAAGATATGTTGCAAGGATAGGCATTTCGCTGTCTTTAGCTATATGGTTACCTTCTTCCAAATAGACTAATGCGACATCTTTGATACCATCTCTACCATATATTATTGCTACGCGTTGCATTTCTTCAATAAGGTTATCCCATACGAGAGGAATATCTGGGAGATTTGTTCCACTCCACCTCCGTATAGCAGGTAAGACAACCTCATTAAAGGCTAAGGCTAAACCATACTGGTAAGCCCCACCATCAGGGGAATTTGAATTCTCTTCAATGATTTGTCTTTCGTCTGTCGGACCTAAAAGTAAATTATATTTACCTCCTAGTCTGTCGATTCGTCTAAACATCCTCCTATCCAGCCCATTTGCGGTTCTTTCTTCCAAGTCTTCTAAGACTAATCTTTGTTCGAAGGGATTAAATCCGCTGAGAATAATCGATGACTCATAAGTCAGTGGACTTCTTAGAATTTTCCAAATAGCCCTGTCAATAAGGTAATCTTGTTGTGTATATTGTTCTTGTCTTTCATCGCTAATCACCATTGGAATTAAACTGTAAGGAAAAATAGGAGTAGCGGTATTAGTAAATCGATAACTGGTTCTTTCTAGAATTTCATCAGCTTGCCCTGTCAGAGCTTGCATTTCCTGTATATTTTCTTCCACTGCATGGACTAATACTTCCTGTAAATTTCTTTCTCGTTGTTCGAAATCTAAATTTAATGGTTCACTATCTTTTATCATTTTACCCAACTAAAAAACCTCTCGTGGTGAGAGGTTGTTCTAATTTTTATTTTTTAGTTCTTAATTTTTGTTTAATTCCCTCACCACGTTGACTAGTCCTCAATAAAGAGGACAAAGTTAACAATGGTGAGAGAATAATTTCTCATGAATTTGTGATATTTTATTTAATTACGCTTGACTTTGTCAAGACTCAAATAAAAATCTTCCATTACCTCAATTCCTTTAAAGTAATTTGATAGACTGAAGTGCTCGTTGGGGCCGTGAATTTTTGCTCCCGGTAAAGCAAAGCCAACCATTATTACCGGAACTTTGAGTTCCTTTGCCATAATCGGAACAAATCCGATTGAACCGCTAACTCTTTTAAATATTGGATCTTTTCCATATACCTTTCTTAGACTAGCCTTCATTAAATCAAAAACCGGATGGTTTGTTGGCGCGAGGTAAGGCAGACAATCGGCGTGTCTTATGACTTCAAGCTTTACCCATTTTGGAATTAAAGTCTTAACATATTTTTCAAAGGCAGAATAAATCTTGTCATTGTCTTGGTCTGGAACGAGTCTCATACTTATTTTTGCGGATGCTTTAGCAGGAATGATTGTTTTACTCCCCTCACCCTGGTAGCCACCCCAGATGCCGTTTACGTCGAGAGTCGGTTGTGCCCACTTTCTCTGACCCAATGTATACTTTGCTTCTCCCCCGCCAATCCCAAAAAGTTCAGCGTCTTTTATCTCTTCCTCTTTTGATTTTTCAACCTTCTTAATCTCCTGCAATTCCTTTTTAGTCAATTTTCGAACCTCTTTATAAAAGCCCGGGATTAAAACGTGTCCCTTATCGTCTTTCATTTGATTGATTACTTTAGCAAGTAAAATTGCCGGATTTTCGGCAATTCCACCACATTCGCCTGAATGAAGATCGTGTTTTGCGGTTTGAAGAGAAATCTCTGTATATACCAGACCTCTTAAACCTATATCTATGCTGGGTTGGCCAATTCTCATTCCGGTGTCGGAAACCATTAAATAATTACACTTCAGAAGATTTTCAGAATATTTTGCAGCAAGTGAATCGATACTTGGGGAACCTATTTCTTCTTCACCCTCGATTATGAATTTAAAGTTAGGGAGTAATTTTGTAGCTTTATTCACTCCAGGAGTGTGATCCTTATTTTTGTTAGTAGATTGAATCACACTCCTGGAGTGGTTTAAATTTTCCAGCAATTTTCTTACAGCCATTATGTGAATCATGTGCTGGCCTTTGTTATCGGCGCTTCCCCTAGCATAAATGTCGTCTCCTTTTATGGTTGGTTGGAAGGGCGGAGATTTCCACTCGTTTAGAGGATCGGGGGGTTGAACGTCATAGTGGCCATAAATTAGGATAGTAGGATAAGAGGGCTTAGTGATGAGTCGTGCGAAAACCGCGTCGTGTTTTTTGCCTTTTAGAATTTTGGTTTTAAAACCCATTGATTTAAATAAATCCACGAGATATTTCCGTGCCTTTTCCATATCTTTCTTATGTTCCTTCTGGGTAGAAATGGAAGGGATTTTAAGTAGATCGATTAGGGGGTCTAAAAGTTTATGGTTCATCGTTCATTGTTAGTTAGTTTATCGCGATGAACGAAGTAACAAACTAACGAACTAACTAAGGTCAGCCCGCTGACCTTTGTAGATAGTGTTCACCTGAAAGAAGGTATTTTGCTCCCGATTTTTTATAATTTGCACCCCAGACGTTTTTCCTGGCTGCGCGTCTATTTACCGCATGTAACCAAATACTTGCTTCCTCAATTTTTCGTCTAAAAGATTTAACAAACTCAAGGAGTTTTTCAAAGAAAATGACATGGTATATTCCCGGCTCCACAGGTGCCTGAAATGCGGCAACTTGGGTTTCTTCTGCCAAATCTTCTGTTTTTTGGGCTAAAAAGAGAATTTCTTCACGAATTGCGGTTAATTGCATTCTTAGTTCATTAGTCTTTTTCTCAACCTGTACCCGCTCTTCTTCGAGAAGCCTTCTTTCAAAAGAAACTTGTTTTTTGGCTTTCTTGACTTCTTCGTAGCGGCCCGACAGGATTTCACTAAATTCAATTGCCTCACCCGGAACAATTTCGCCCGAAAAGTTTTTGGGGCCAGATCTTATGCCAAGAAGCTGTTCCATGAAATCTCCCGGAAGTTTGGCGGCTTCACTGCGCATCTTTTTGGCAGTTTCCGCACCAATGTCTTTTAAATCGTCTTTAAAAGCTTCAAGTGGGTTTGGTTGCCTTGGTAATTTTTGGCCTTTATTTTTACCGTTTATGTCCATATTTAGTTGGCGCAATTTTACATCAACGAGGTCAAATAATCAAGTGCTTTTCTGCGTCTTAATATTGCCTCGATAAACTTTCTCCTGTCGGGAGTGTCAAGTTCTTTTGCAAGTTTTGGATCGGCCTGAGCAGCATTAATCGCCGCGTCAATATCTTTGGTCTCAATAGTTAGATTTTCCTTTTGAGCTACTTCACTTAGGATAAGGTCGATTGAAATTGCATCCTGAGATTGTTTTTCGTATTCCTGGCGTAAAGTTTGGGAAGTTTTATTAATTGAAGCGAGATAGCTTTCTAAAGACAGACCCAACTTTTCCAGTCTTTCTAAAAGCTTTGCTAAGCGGCTATTTACTTCTTCCTCAATAAGAACTTTGGGAACCTTTAAATTTATTTTTTCAATAAGCGTTTTCAAAATTTGTTGCTCTTTCTCTTCCCGACTGGGCTCTTTTTCTTCTTTAACTTTCCCGGGGACCCAAAGCGATTTAGCACGATTTATACCCGTGATATCTTTTTTGTAATCGCCGAGTTCTATTTTAGGAATTTCGCAGGTAACAGCCCTAACCTGCCAATCTTCGCCTTCTTGGGCTTTGACAAGTTCAAATTTAGGGTAAATCGCGGGTTTAATTTTATGAACGTTTATTGCATCAGCCAATAATTTTGGAAGAATTTTCGAGAGAGTTTTCTCCAAGAGCGTATTTTGAGGAACGTGCTCGATCACCTTGTCAACCGGCGCATTGCCTTTCCTGAATCCGGGAACTTCGAGATCTTTCCCGAACTCTTTTGCGGCTTCATCCCGTGATTTTTTGACGTTTTCAAAAGGAATAGTAAAGGTTATCTGAATAGTTCCGTTATCGGAGCGAGCAATCACAGAGTCTGTATTGGTTTTAGGATTAGTTTTTTTTGCTGGCATGGGAGTATTATAACCTAAAAGGATTAAAATCCTAAGCACTAAATCCTAAATTCTAAACAAATTTCAATGTTAAAAATTCAAATAATAAATCATGAACACTTCCAATAATGTGATTTGGGCTTGTGTATTTGAGTTTTGAATTTGTTTTGGATTTAGAAATTGAAAATTAGGATTTTTCAGAAGACTATCCTTTATGCTGGGTTCTAAACTGAGCGGGGTTAAATTTTTGTTGTGGGGAAGAAAATTTGCTTTTGCCTCCACTAAACAGGCTTCCCTTGAAGTGATCGGGGGTTCTGTATTTTGGTCCCGCGGCGTTTGGCGCTGACTTGGATTTGATAAATGTTTTCATCCTTCGACGAGTAATATTATACAACTTTGAAGCAAAATTTATTTGCTTTTCTTTTCTTGGGCAAGTTTATGGAGAAACAAACTGACCAGCGAAAGTACAATTGAGGCTATTACTGCCGTCATAAAGTTTTCGATTGTAAATCCGGGAACTACAAAGCTTACTCCCCACAAAAGTACCACATTAATAAGGAATGCGGTAATCCCGAAAGTAATTATGGAAAGAGGAATAAAGATTATTTGTAAGACCGGTTTTATAAATGTGTTAACGACGCCGATTACAACTGCGGTTACGATAGTGTCCCAAAATGTTTCAAATGTGAAACCCGGAACTAAATATGAAACAATAAGCAAAGTAAATATATTTAAAGCTAAAGTGATAATTAACTTCATAAGATGTCGGTATCTGAAATGGCTTAATGGCTAACGTCTAGAATATTTTAATAATGAGGTTTGTAAATATTATTGTCAACCATTGGTTTCAATCTTGGTACTTATTAAAAAATTCTAGATCTCTTTGGATAACGCTATCCCAGCTAGGGTGCATATTGTGGTCGGTCGCAGGATATTTATTAAATATAACATCTTTATCAAGAGATTTAAGTTTATCGACCAGTTCGTTACTCCAAGTAACAGGGACGGCATCATCCTCAATCCCCTGCTGAATTTGAAGCGGTGCTATAATTTTATCCAAATAGTTTGTAAGAGAGTAAAGTTCGACGTCGTAGTCTTTTTCGAATTCAGAAAGCTCTCGCCTTATCAATTTTCCTCGATCGATAGACTCGTCTGTGTAGTAAAGTACTGAATATGGAAAAGGTTTGGAAACGGGTGCCCAGAGCGTTGTTGGGTAATCGGCTCCGGTTATTTCCAAAACAGTCAACGCGATTTGACCGCCGTTTGAATGACCCCACAGGTAAATAGTTAATTGGTTAGTTAGTTTGTTCGTTACTTCGTAAGGATTTGAAATAGTGTCGGATATTTTTATAATATTTGGGCTATTTGGCAAATGGTTAATTGTTTCGAGAAGACTCAAGACAGTAACATAAGTTTGGAAGCGGGTTTCAAAGATGTTTGCAGTTTCTTCATCGGAACCTCCATACCCCAGAAAGTCCGGCGCAAAGGTAATAAATCCTCGTTCGGCGAAAAACCCTGATGCGTTTCTTGTACCGTCACCTGTTTTAAAAAGTTGTTGGTCGATATAACCCCGAAGCATAATTATTATGGGAAATCTTTTAGCCCCCGACTCGGAAGGGACATTAATTTGTCCGGTTACCTTTTTTAGAGTTTTGCCGTCGAGATTTGGGTTAAATTCGAATTCAAATAGATAGGATGAATATTCAGTCTCTTCCTTTAAAATCTCCTTAATTTCAAGTTTGCCGGGTTTGATTTCGGTTTTAGCAAGGTTTTCAATGGTGTATTTCTCTAAGGGTTTTGATTTTTGCCTGTCGGTAAGAGATATTGGAATGTTGTCAGATAGTTTAAGTCTGTCACGAAGATAGTATCCTGCCAAAAAAGATACTCCCACAAGAATCAGAGTAACTAGGGGCTTTTTCATAGTCTGAATTGTACACTAAAGTGCAAAAAATTTTTGAAGATTTAAAATAATCGTGAAGGTCGAAAAGCCGCCGTAGAAAAGGAATGCACAGCCAACGGCAATTACTCTAAAAAGCGACGGTCTCAAAGGTTTCTCAAGTAGCGTCATGTTTGTCCAGAGGATAAGTCCCGAATAGATAAACATTGAAATTGCGTTTAGAACTGCCCCTGTCACGACCAACGCGAGCGGTTCCGTGAAGCCTAAGGCAAAAATAATAATTCCGGCAAATATTTGCAGCCACAAAAATCCATAGAAAAATTTCGGTAGCTTATCGGTCGTAAATTTATTTTTGTCGATTATGACTAAATTTTCGCTAGAGATCCTTGCGTTAGAACCGTAAACACTAAACTGTGTTCCGAAAAGCATGACTGCGGCCATCAGTAAGAAAAATGTTCCCAAAAAAGGAAAAGTTCTGCTCGCGATGACACCCCCTTCTCTTATGACAAAATTAATACTCGTTTCGACCCCGGGGTCTTTGTAAACGGTTGCGTAAGCCAAAAGTGAGAGAAGAATCATTGTAAAAGCGCCGGTTATCCAAAAAACAATTGCGTGCTCGAGGTTTATTCGTTTCCACCAAGTTTTAAATTGTCGGACATTTTCGCTATTTGATTCAAACGTCGCCCCCTCTAGTCTAACATCTTCCTTTTTACCCGACAGAATATTGGTTATGTGCCCCGCGTATTTGGCCATTCCGTAACCTTTTTCTTTGACATATAAGGATTGGGCAAGATTTAAATTACCTCCGGCACCAGCATATGCAAGTGCTCCCAGAAAAGTTGCAACAGGTAGGCCTGCGGGTAAAAACCAAAATCCTTCTCCCAGACCGAAAATTCCCTTGGAAAGCGCAGTCCAGTCGGGCGATTTTGCAAAGTAAAGTGTTATCAGAAAGACAAATGGAATACCAATAAGTATTATCGCTTTTTGAATCTTTTCCTGAGTTTTATAGACTATATGTCCCAGACTAAAGAGTCCGCCCAGAATAAGAAGTAATATTATGCCAACGTACTTTGAATACATTATGCCCATTGCCGATGATATTAACTTTGCCGAAGAGGCCATTATGCCCGGCCAGAGCCAAGGGATTAGAGTTGTTGCCGTAAACCAGTAGGGAGTGAATTTCCCGAACTTTCGGGTCAGACCGACAAAAATGCTCTCACCCGTTACCAGAGTGTACCTTTCAATTTCCATATTAATAAAAAACTGGAATGTAATTCCCAGTATAGCCGCCCAAATAATTCCCAGCCCGAAATTTGAAGTAAGATACGGCCAGAGAATAAGTTCTCCGCTTCCAAGCCCGACTCCCAAGATAATAAAACTTGGCCCTATCAACTTTCTCAAGGGCCAGGGGGCGGGTAGTTCCTGTTTATTAAGGGGAGAAAGTGTACTCATCAAGATAGTTTAGGGCAATATTAGTGTATTTGGCAAGGAATAATTATATTTAAGTTTAGGAGCAGAAGATTCTGGGAATACGAATTCTGAGAAAGCCAATCTTGAGCGGTAAGAACTGCAAAGTGCATACACTTGTTTTACCGGGGAATCGAAAAACGCCGATTACAAATGATTCAGGAGTAGGTTCGGGTGTAGGAGTTGGAGTTGGTTCGAGTGTAGGCGTAGGCTCCTCTGTTGGCGTAACCTCCTCTGTCGGGGTTGGGGTCGCTTCTTCTGTCGGTGTAGGAGTAGGCTCTTCGGTGGGAGTAAGAGTAACCTCCTCTGTCGGGGTTAATGTTTCGGTTGGCGAAATTTCTTCGGTTGGAGTAACTTCCTCTGTAGGCGATGCGGAAGGTTCAGACGGCGTTTCAGCGGTTGAACCTGTATTTTGCGGTTCGCTGGTTGCGCGAATAGCAAAATCATTAGCATTATTATCGGTATCTTCACCATTACCTCCTGTGGAATTGCTCTCTCCAGGTTTTCTTTCAATACTTTGATTTGCGGTTGGATTTGTCGGAAAAGGTGAGGTTTCGACAAAAGCGTTTGTGGCGGATCCCAAAGCAACACCGTCTATAATTGTTCCGGAATCTTCCGCCCCTTGACGAAGGGCTATTCCATTATCGGCAGCCAGTGTTGCAGCCGTTACGGTGTCAGGAGTAACTGGAGGTGTCCAACCGCTATTGGCCCAAAGATAAAATCCGTGAGGAGGTATAATTGTTTCGGAATCCCAAGCTTTTATAGAGGTATCTGACGTGCCTGAAGACGAGCGCTTAACCAATCTGTGGCCATTTAGGTCAAAGTTACTGTCTGTGGGATTGTAAAGTTCAATAAAATCATCGTTGGTATTTGTTCCTGCAATTTGTACTTCCGAAATTACAACATGGGTTGCGGCAGAGCGGACGGTTGTTACGTGTTTATAAGATAAAGCTATGAGAAGGAAAAAAGAAAGTAAAATTGGGAGTATAAGATACTTTCTGGGCATGTTTTTAAAAATTATTACTTTTATAGTAGAAATAAAAAATCCAAGGTGTCAACTGCATCTTAATACGTCCCTTTTAATCATTTTGCCTCTTGATTTGTATATTTTTCGGGATTATAACTAAAGTAAAGATTCGGGTAATATTTGGAATATAAAGGGAATAAATCCTAAGCACTAAATCCGAAATCCTGAACAATTTTAAAAATTACAAATTACAAATTACAAATGACAAATGACAAGTGAATATTAAATGTCAAAATCTAAAGGCCAAAAGTCTCCTTTTTACCAGTTTGTTATTTAGTCATTTAACATTGATTTGGCATTTGGTATTTAGCATTTGAACTTAATATTATTTAGGATTTAGAAATTTGGATTTGGGATTTTTAAAAATATGGTGGGAAGAATTAGCACACCAGTATCAGTTAGTCTTTCTTTCGACGGCAAAAGTAAGCGGGTTTTTCCCAAGTGGTTGGTTTGGAATGGCCGACTCTACCCTATCGTTAAAATCGGACTTCATCATACATATCGATCGGGTCGTACCCTTTTCCACGTTTTTTCGGTTGCCAGTAAAAGCCTATTTTTTCGTTTGGTTTTTAATACCGATAACTTGCATTGGAGATTGGAGGAAATTTCGGATGGAATGCCAAGTTGAATGGTTAAATTGCTAAATAGTTATATGGTTATATCTTTAACCATTTAGCCATCTAACAATGTAACAATTTTAGTCTGATTATGCTTAAACATGAAACCACAACTCAACTGTTCTTCAATTCTAAACAATCAACCATTATTCATATTGATCTTAATTCCTGTTTTGCAACCATTGAGCAGCAGGCAAATCCGCATTTAAGGGGGAAGCCAATTGCGGTCGCGGCTTACACCACTCCCAGTGGATGTATCGTTGCCCCGTCTATAGAGGCAAAAAGGTACGGTATAAAAACCGGAATGCGGGTGAAAGACGGCAAGGTGTTATATCCTGATTTGATAATATTGCCGCCTGATCCATGGAAGTACAGGAATGTACACCTTGCTCTGCGTAAATTGTTGGCGGATTACACTTATGACGTTACCCCGAAAAGTATAGATGAGTTTGTATTAGATTTTCGGAACTTTTCTGGTTCTCCGATGCATGAGAAAGCACGAGACATTAAAAGAAGAATAAGAGAAGAAATCGGAGAATGGTTGACGGTTTCGATTGGTATTGCCCCCAATAGATTTTTGGCAAAACTTGCCTCGTCTCTTCACAAACCCGACGGTTTGGATGAGATTAATAAAGATAACTTCTTAAACTGTTACTCTAAACTTAAACTTACCGACCTTCCATATATAAAGATCCGAAACGCGATTAGGCTTAATAATATGGGAATTTACACGGTTACCGATTTTTATCAAGCGCCTTTGTGGAAATTGAAAGCGGCTTTTGAGTCGATAAACGGTTATTACTGGTTTATGCGGATTCGAGGTTGGGAGATCGACAACGTGGTTTTCGGGCGACGAAGTTACGGAAATTCTTATGCTCTACCTAAGGCATTATCAACTCCCGAAGAACTTTCCCCGATTTTATCCAAATTAGTTACAAAGATGAGTGCGCGCTTAAGACGCGCCGGCTATAAAGCGAGAGGAATTCATCTTGCAATCAGTTACCGAGACGGAAGTTTTTGGCACAAAGGGGTTACTTTGGAAAGTGTAATTTTTGACACGCGCGATATTTATAAAAAGGCTTTTAAAATACTCCATGGCTTTTCACAGGTAAAACCCGTGCGCGATATTGCAGTTTCCTGCTTTAATCTAATAAAGTCAAGCGAAACACAGTTAGAGCTTTTCGAGGATGTTGTTAAAAAGGAAAAACTGGTTAGTTCAATAGATAAAATCAATGAACGTTGGGGAGATTTCATCATTACTCCTGCAAGAATGATTGCCGTGTCCGATGCGGTTCCTGATAGAATCGCATTTGGAGGGGTAAAGGAATTGGAAGAATTTACACTAACGTAATGCCAATATACGAATGCGTGCGAATGCTACGAATAAATACAAATTATGTAGACTGCAAGACCATTGCCTAAATCCAAAACCATTTGTATCTATATGTATGCATTGGCATTATTCGAATTTATTAGCATCATTATATCTGTGTAAGGTCGACATTGTCCTCTACCTTTATTTCATTTTTTTCGCTAAACCCTGCGTTGACTTCCAAAACATAATCTATTCCTGTGGGCGGTTGATATAAAGGTAGCTCTTGGTCGGGCGCTCCGGGAGAAGGAGCGGGGACGTTTGAATCAATTTTTACAATCTTTTCATCGACAATCCAGATGATATCGATGGGAATTAGCATGTCTTTCATCCAGAAGGAAGGATAAGATGTATTTTCAAAAACAAAAAGCATTCCTTCGTTATCTTTTAAACTTTTGCGACCGGACAAACCTTTAGCCTTTTCTTCGTTATCATCCGCTATATCGATGAAAATATCAGCATTACCTACTCTTATTTGTGGCCTTGAATCTTTGAAATCAATTTGTGTAATCGGAGATTTTGAATTTAGTTCGGAGTTTAATAACCTATCTTTGAATAAAACTAGAAATAGTCCACTGATTATTACTGCTATGCCAACAATTATCAGCTTTTTTGACATTATATATGACTGAAGTTTAGTAACTATTAAGCTCCTTATCAATATCCTGAAGCTCTTTATCTACGTCGGAAAAATCAGTTTCGTTCAAATCATTTTCGATATCATTAACTCTATCGGAGTCTGACTGGGATTGCATCTTCGTAATCTCTCTCTGATAGGTATTGGTTGTTGGTAGCTTTTGCTGTTTTGCAAGTGTTAAAGCCATAAAACCAAGGGCTACTACCAAAATCGCCGCTAAGAATATTAAAAAGTTTTTTCGTGAAACAAGTTGCATATTTTAAACACCTCCTGTTGGTTCAACTGTAGGTGTAACTTCAACTGTTGGAGTTGGTGTTTCTGTAATCGGTATTTCAGTTGGTGTAACAGCCGAAGTAGGCGTCGGGATTTCTTCTGCCGCACCACCTTGGCCGACTCTTAAGCCTTTTATATCGCCAATTACGTGTACTAAAATTCTATGAATGGCCATGAGATCTGTCTTGATTTCCTTCACCAGAGATCGAACTATTTCAAATGCCATTTTGGGTTCTTGTGATGCCAAAGCCGTTTCAACTTCCACATCCGCTGCTTCAATATTAGTAATTACGCCAGCTAGCATTTCTTTTGCATCAGCTACTTGGATGAGGACATCATCCAGGACCAAATCCTCATTTGCTCCCCCGATTATTGCCAATCTTGATTCAATTCGTCCGATTAATCTTTCAAGTCTTTCAACGGCTGCCAAAAGCCTTCTTCTTAGAAGTTGCCAGAAATGTCTTATTCTTTCTATGCGCTTTTCTGACAGTCTTGCCTCGCGAGTAGCTCTTTTTTCTTCTCGGATAAGCTGCCTTTCTTCAAGTTTTACTTCGCGCTGAGCTTTCTTTTCTTCCAATTTTTCCTGTACTTCTAGGCGCTTTTGTTGTCCGACCGAAGAGGGTGTTAAGGTTTGGGCAAAAGAATAAACAGGAACAAATGCTGCTATAAAAAGAAAAAAGATAAGAAGGATTACTTTTCTCATCTAAATAATTTTGCAGGACATAATATCATTTGTCAAGGGGTGTACCTTTTGTTTCGTCTCCCAAAACCTTAGGCTCATTGGTTGAGGCTATTTGGACGTGTTCAATTCGTATACTGAGAAGATATATAAAGATTATTAGAGTAAAAATTAATGAAGGCAGGAATAGAAGAACTAGATGAAAATTCCTATTAACCACCCTCCTATGAATATGGACAGGTTGATAACTCATATCCTAAGTTTACAGCAAACTTTCAATTTTTACGATCTCTGTACCAGACGCAGCGGTTTTCGACGCAGCCGCAGGAATATGTTTCCTTTTCCGGGATTTCGACAACTTCACAGGTTGTAATGACCTCATGATTTGCACATATTTGTGAAGAGCATCCAGAGGGGAAACAATCGGTATCTTGATTACAGTTTCCGGTTGCCATTAATGGCGCTCCCTTTTCATTTGTAAGTACTTCCGTTTTATTGGAGTCTTGTTTCTGGGAAGTTTTTGTTGAAAAGTAAAAATAGATAAAAAATAGAAGTGAAATAAGTAAAATTATGGCTATAACCCTTTTCATATAAGTGCCCTCGAGAGGACTCCCCGAATAGTTCCTACTTTCTCGCGAGGTCTACGTCCTCGCCTCGAAAGGGCGAATGTACGGGGCAAGCGAACCCCTAAAATGTGCCAGGGACAGGACTTGAACCTGCACGCTCGGTAAGAGCACACGGTCCTAAGCCGTGCCTGTCTGCCAATTCCAGCACCCTGGCGCTATCAGAATTATATCAGCTTTACAAATCAAATTCGACTGGAATGTGGTCAATTTTATCCATAAAATACTTCACCTTCCAGCTCCAGCTGGAAGAAGGGGGTGCGTAGCGACGCGCAATTTTTGAAATATTTGTCGCACCTTTATCATAATATTTTTCTCTTAGTGTTCTTGTTACTACTTCTATAGATTCCTCCCAAGACTTAAATTTGTAATTTCCGTTAGCCCAACCGTAAGCATTGTATGAATTTTTAGGGATATGTTTACCGAAAGTTGATTCTACTCCCGAAATAGCAGGTACGAGTCTCCAATCTATTTGATAAATATCCGCATACATAATAAATTTGTCTGCATGATCTACAAACGGAGAGTTGTGACTTTCAAGAAAACTTTTAAGAAATTTGGTTCGGTAATCAACGTCGTAATTTCTGTTGGCCACAAAAACTTTAGCCGATTCACTCACGTTGGTATCAGCCGAAGTGAGATCAGCATATAAAAGTTTAAATATTAGGATAGATAAGAAAATAATTTTTCTCATAAATGTTTCCCAAAAAAAACAGGGTACCTGACGGTACCCTGTCGAATAATTCTGACGCTCATCCGAGTCAGACTCGGTTTGCCTCAGAACGTGGAAGTACTATAACATAATACTATAGGAATGTCAACTGTATGGTGACTTTCCTGGCATAAGTTCAAGAAGTTATGAACTTTTGTAAGATTGTCAAGATACACGATATAAGTCTTGTCTGACGTAACTATAGGGTTTATGGATATCCCCTTTTTTTATCTAATTGTTTAGCTCGATGCGAATGATGCGAAATATGACGCGGATTACGCGAATTTTTATTTGTGTAGCTCTATTGTTTTTTAGCTAAGATGAAGATAGAGGGTCCAAGACTAATTTTAGCAAGGAGTCTTTGAAGGTATTTTTCCAAAAATAGAAGGGTTTCTTTGGATAAATATTTTTTTAGAAACGGACTTCTTACGTTTGAAACACTTCTTTCTTCTAAAATAGTGAATCCAAACTTTTCTAGCATTTCCCGAATAGTATCGGGGTGATAGTTTTTGAAAGGAATATTACTCTTTTTGGCTTTTTTTCCTGAAACGTCTTTGGGAAATATATCCAACCAGAAGGTGAAATTTCCATGGAAAAATTCTGAAATTATAGCTTTGAGGTGTCTTTTGTTGGCGAATTCAACTATAAAGTAGCCGTTTTTTTTGATTAATTTTTTTATAACGCTGAAAGCTTCGTCTGGATTTTCGATGTGGTGAAGCACTCTTACAAGGATGGCGAGGTCTATTGATTTACTTTTCAGTTTTGTGGGCAGGTTTTCAAGGCATGAATGGATAAATTTAACTTTTTTGCCTTTAAAACTACTTCTTGCGATTTTCAGAAGTTTTCCCGAGGGGTCAGATAAAATTACACGTTTTCCACGGTAAATATAACTCGGTGTCAGTCTTCCATAACCTGTTCCGATTTCAAGAATTGAGTCGATTTTTGGAATTTTTTTTAAAAAGGATTTTATCGCCAATATTTCTGCACAGTGTTCGTATTCGCGTCCTTCCCAGTAGGAAGGGTAGTCGTATGTATCGTATGCGGCCGGCATATAGGGTGTAGAAGGAAACTCCTTCAGCCCAGGTAGTTGAGGAAGGGTGAGCATATTTTGCCATTATTTCTTCAACGCTAACATACCCAAGATCGATGTAATTTTCCTTTAGACCTTTAGAAACCGTTTCTATAGCTTCCTCGTATGAATCAAATCCAAGTGTTCCTTCGCTATGAATTCCCCAACCCCAGCAATTATTGCTGCCTTCGGGTATTACTCTACAAAGGCCTGATTCTTTTTGGGCTATGGCGGTAAGCAGTCGGAAGTCGAGACCATACTTGTCGGCCGTTTGAACGATAAAATCGGCGTAAGACATAAGTGGTGAATTGTATGCGTCTAAGTATTCTCTTATGATTTCGGACCTGGCATCTTCCGCGGTTACTTCCCCCGAGATAGAAGGTAGTGTGTCGGGAAGTGATGCATATACTTGTATACCAGGCTTAGGTACCTCGATAAGATTAGTGTGTGTGTATTTAGTGTCAATTTCGGAGTCATAAATTGCCGTGAGGGCTAAGACACTTGCAAAAAGTGTAACCGGCGTAAATGTAAAGAAAACCAGAGTTAAAACAATCTTTTTCCAAAACGAACCGGTTTCGTTTGAAGAATTTTGCATGTTTTTTTGAGGTATATTCTCCTGTCAGAATGCCACAAATAGTATTGGCATGTCAAGTTAATCATTTGCGATGTGTTATGATGAATTTTTAGCTTCGATCTGGTAAAATTTTTGCGTCACAGACAAACGTGAATGCCGCGTTTGACGCGGTGTTTTTCCCTGCCCGCCGGTAGGCAGGTTTGTTTCTTCGACTCGGCTCAAGAGTGTTCGAGCCGACTTTTTACGGTAGCGAGGAAATTACCTTCGGAATAAATCAGATGATAATTGCGATTGTCTAATGATACTTCTGAGCGTACCTAGAGCTATAGTCCTTGAGTGAAATGGAACTGTTGCATGAGCTTTGGTTTTGGGATTAAAGTATTGTCTGTGACTGCTTTTACTAATGTTTAAATTAAAACCTTCTTTAAAAAGTATTCTCTCTACCTCACGAGGTTTTAGAGGGACTAGCTTGGGCATATTAATATGCGAACTTGGGGTTTTTGTTTATTGTAATTTCCGCTTGGCTTATATAAAAATCTTCGTTATCAGGCGGAGGAACTTCACTTTTAGTTTTAATAAGGCCTTCAACATGAACAGTAATGGCTGCCTTGACATTTTTTTTTGCCTCTTCAAGACTTTTCCCAAAGTCTGAAATTCCTAAGGTTGGTACGTACGCAACAAAATATTTATCTTCCTTTTTAATTATTACATTGTATTTTAATATGTTAGTTTTCATAGTATCGAGTATAACACGTCGTTTTTGACAAAATTCGAACTTATTTCAAGTCAGTCTGTTAGCTCGCCGCTCCGCGGCTCGCAAGGTGAGCGCGGCGCCCCCACCCGCCGCGCTTCCGTTATTTTTTGCGCGCGCGATTTTTGCGATTGCCCCGCAATCGCAATTACTCTTCAACCTTTTTATCTAACACATCAAGTACAATATCAGGCACAACAATTATATTCTCTTCTGGAACACCCCTATTCACTAATGATTGCTTTTTAGAAGGATCGAGTATAACTGCTATGTCGTTGTCACCTACGTGCATCTCTGTTGGTATATCGGTGATATTATACAGTACTCTGATCTCTTCGCCGGTTCCGGGTTCGTAGCCACCCATCTCTTCAAGAGCTTGAAAAAATCTTAATCCATATCTTTCATCGCTTGCTGTAGTACCGGCAAGGGTTAGCTTTCTACCATCAGCCAACTTCATTATCCTACGCATAACAATTTCTGTTGGGTCAATTATTTCTGTCTCGCCTCTTTTTTGCGTCATTATTTTAACTCGTTCCTCTAGGGTCTCGGAGTTAGTTTCAATTTCGCCATCGCCAGTTCTCGTTACATAACTTTCTTTGAGGGCTTTTCTACCAACAATCAAAATCCTTTTAGACTCAATATTCCGAGACTTACAATACGCGTCCAAAACACTAACCAAGCTTTCAATTTCGTCTAGGCTCATATCGTGCCCCTCATCTCCAGGCAAAAACATATCCTCATCTTTGACTGGCAAAATAAGTACTTCGCCCGCACTTTGAAAGTCTCCTCTGTCCAAAGTTTCAAAAACTTCTTCTTGTCTGTCCAATTTTTGAATAATTTGCCATACACCGCTATCAATTTTTAATTGGGCATATTGCATTACCTGATCATCTGGTTTTGCTTCTTGAAGTCTGTCGGCCAACCAATCTCCTTTCCCTACAAACGCAGCAGTATGGCCTTGAGCCATTTTAAATTTCATTTCGCCGCTTTCAGTTTTCTGTCTAACGATAGTCTGTTGTTCTCTAGCTGTTGCCTTTTTATCACGCAGTTTCAGCCAGTTGGGGACTGTTTTTACTGCTCCATAAAAAACTGAGCCCTCGAGAAAAAGATAAGGGAGGTGATCTCTAAGAGCGGGCGAATTAGCAGCATTTACAGTTAAATTGTGTACAGCTTGCAGAAGTTCGTGGATTGCAGGTGGTAATGTGCCGAGAGCGGGAAGAGTATCACCAGCGTAATTAACTGTGGCCAAAGAAACAAGATGGGCCGCCATCATACTAGCCGGTATCCACTTGTCCGCACTAGAGAGGCCTTGGGTTTTTTCTAAATCGGTTATTAAAAATCTCTCTACAATATGAGGTTCAAGACCCCTATCAGCAGATAGCTGAGAAAGAGTTCTCTCAAGTTCTTTTCCCCGCAGGGGCACTGGTTCAATTTTGGGAATTTCCGTTATTTCGTTCATTTGTATACTCTTACATAATTTGTGATAATTTCACTGCAATCCGGAACAACATCTTTCGCAAAGTCAAAAAGGGTTTGAAGGTTACCATGCTTAAAAATCGAGTTTAACTCATTCAACCTTTTTTCTGGGCAGTTCTTCAATACTAAATACTTAAAATAATTCACAAGATCCTTAGAGAATTTTGGATCGGTCTTAGCCTTACTTATGGCAAGTTCGAATATTTGATAATTGTTATTTTTCACAAGCTTATTATAACAGTTTTTCCTTGTATTTATACAAAATAATCTGCTATAGTTATGTTGAGCTCAAAATATCGTGGGGATTTTTAATGGCCGTCTTGGACAAGTCCTCACGGATTTGAGCTCACCAGGGCGGCCATTTAAGTTATATAAATGTTCTTTAAAATTTTTGCGTTTTTCTTTTGTTCCGTCTTTGACGGAATGTTCGAGCGACTTTTTCGGAAGCGCGGCGGGTGGGGGCGCCGCGCAAAAAGGAAATCGAGTCGGAAGTAGGAATAGCGCTGGCTGCGCCCGCCTCCGCAGACAGCGCTGCAAAGGGGAAATTCAAATTCGCCGAGAGCCGCCGTAAAAAAGAATGAGGAAAAACGCAAAAATTTAGGAGAAACAAAACCATGATCAAATATATTGCTTATTGTAGGAAATCTACAGACGAAAAAGACAAACAGGTTTTGTCTATTGAAGCTCAGATTGCAGAACTCAAGGAGTTTGCTAAGAGAGAAAACCTAACCGTAACTGAATTTATCACCGAAGCAAAAACAGCTAAAGTTCCCGGAAGAGAACAATTTGCGGAAGTTTTAAAGAAAATCGAGAAAGGAATGGCTAACGCCATTCTTTCATGGCATCCCGATAGACTTGCTAGAAATTCGAAAATAATTTATCTTTTAGACACCGGCAAACTCCTTGATTTAAAATTCCCCTCGTTTTGGTTTGAAAGCACACCACAAGGAAAGTTTATGCTTTCAATCGCCTTTGGCCAATCAAAATATTATGTGGACAATTTAAGCGAAAATGTAAAGCGAGGTAATCGCCAAAAATTACGAAATGGGGTTTGGCCAAGCAAAGCGCCATACGGTTACATCAATAATCCAAAAACGAGGGGAATAGATATTGACGAAGAAAAATCAAAAATCGTCAAAAAAGCATTTCAGCTTTTTGCTGAAGGTGGAAAATCGTTTGTAGAAATATCCAAACTCATGCATAAATTTGGCATTTACAAGCTAGATGGTGAACCTGTAAAAGTAGATCAGGTTAAAAATATGCTTTCCAACAGATTCTACCTCGGCGTTTTGAAATACGCCGGAGAATATTATCAAGGTTCTCATAAAACCTTTATCAGCAAAAAGCTGTTTGGTGAAGTGCAAAAGCAGGTTGAGAAAATTGAACGACCAAGACAAAAAGGCCACAATTTCGCCTTTGCAGGTCTTGCGACCTGCGGCGAATGCGGCGCCGCAATCACAGCAGAGCAACACATCAAAAAATACAAAAATTGTACTAGTCAAACTTTTATTTACTATCGCTGCACTAAAAAGCTCAAGCCTTGTACGCAAAAATATGTTTCAGAGTTGGAACTTGAACCACAAATAAGGAAAATTGTTCGTGATTGCGGCTTGCACGAAAACTGGGAACCATATTTTGAAAAGTGGATTACAGCAACAGAGGTAAAAGACAGACTAGCCGTCGAAGTTGAAGAAAAGCAGATAGGCGAACAAATCCAAGAATCAGAAATAAAACTAAACAGACTTCTTGATGGTTATCTCGATCAGGTTATCGAACCTGAAATTTACAAACAAAAGAAGAATGAATTGTTTGATGAAAAACTTAAGTTAGAAGAGAAAAAATCGCAGGTTGAGAAAAACGGAAGTATTTGGCTCGAACCTATGAGAGAATTCGTAAATTGTGCCTTGCAGGCGCAAAAAATCGCGCGCGCTGGGCTCTCGGCGAATTTGAATTTCCCCTTTGCAGCGCTGTCTGCGGAGGCGGGCGCAGCCAGCGCTATTCCTACTTCCGACTCGATTTCCTTTTTGGTGAGCCTGGAAGGACTCGAACCTTCAACCATCACCTTAAGAGGGTGTTGCTCTACCGTTGAGCTACAGGCCCTAATATTTCAAAATTGTAAGCAAAGCTTGGCACTGCTGTCGCATTGTAAGAGTTAATTGCTCTGTTTACAGATTCAATTTTAGCAAATTTAAGGTTAATTTGCTAATACTGTAGAAAAAACTGCGATTGAAGTCTCTCCTGGTTCAATATCTGAAAATATTACTTTTGGTTCAAGTTCGATGTCCAGATTAAATTTTCTTGATCTTATTTTTTCGTTCCCGGTCCAAATGGTTTGACCTTTGTTTTTTATTAGCGCTATTCCCCCGACCATTTTTCCGTTGTTTGGAAAAATGGGAGGAAAAATGATTGACAGGACGTCAACCGAAACAATTTGTACTGGTTTTCCTTGCTTTTTGGGCAATTTTTGCATTTCATAGTAAAATTCATAAAAGCCTCCGTCCTTATTCTTCCAGGAAAATATGTCAAAAGGCGGTGTTTGATAGTTTAGGATGAAGGGCGTAACCGCAACAATCCTTTCGTCATTCCAGGCAAGTTCTAACGCGCCCTTAAGGTTATTCGTGATCGTTTCTGTATCTTTATAACCATTTGCTTTTGCATCCATGTCGTGTGCCCAGCCGGTTTCAGTGATAAAAACAGGCAAAGTTTTGGTCAAGCCGATACTTTTAAGAAATTTTAATTCCCACTCAAATGTGAGAACTGTTCCGCGGCCTACGTCGTCTTGAGATCCTGAAAAGTTAGGGTTTGGGTATGAATGTGAGGTCCAGCCGTCAAGATTTTCAAATATTTGTGATTTATGTTCTACCATTTTTTTAAGAAATTCAGCCTCGTTCATCGTTTCTTTACTTTTTGGTGCCGAGGCGTCGAAACCGGCGGGGAGAATAAAAAAGTCCTGGTTTCGGGATTTTAATTTTTTGGATAAAGTTTCCAAATAATCGGCATATTCTTCAGGACTAATTTGGTTACCCCACTCTTTACTGTGATTGGGTTCGTTTCCGACAACAAGATATCTATTTTTTATGACCCAATTTAAGGAATTTAAAAAAGAAACCCAGCCGTCTATTTCGTCAAAATTGGGTTTTTCCCATCCCCCGTCAAGTTGTTTTGTTGCAATTCTGACAATTGGGATGAGGTGAAGTCTACGCATCTTGTCAAATACTTTTTGCCATCTTTCTGTATCTCTTTCGTCGGCTCTTATGACCAAGGTTACGTATCCCCAATCTCCTTGCGAGTTAACTAAGTTAGCGGCATCCTCAAGGTCATTTTCGTCCAAAATATGAATTCCAAAGAGATTGTTAGGAGCGGCTAGGGGGTTTTCGATAGCTTTTGTTTGTTTAGGGAAAAATAGAATACTAAATATGAATGTAAGTAAAATGATTAAACTTTTTCTTAGCATATTTAAATATTCTACATGTATTGTTCCAGCTACTAAAGATAGCTTTATTTTGATATAATGAGCGACGCGCTGAGATGCTGGAATTGGCAGACAGGCACGCTTCAGAAGCGTGTGCTCATTACGAGCGTGAGGGTTCAAATCCCTCTCTCAGCACAATGCGGGAGTGCTGAAATTGGTATACAGGCATGCTTGAGGTGCATGTGTCGCAAGACGTGGAGGTTCAAGTCCTCTCTCCCGCACACATGACAAAGATGATATAAGTTGATACAGTATAGATTATGAAGAAGATAAAAGTATCAACAATCAAAGAAGCGCAGAAGTTAGTTAAAAAGTTTACAAAAGATAATGGGTGGGAAGATTTTCCAAACATTGACAAGTTTGACCACTTACACGAAGAACTTATAGAAATGTCGCAACATCTTAGGTACAAATCTCAAGATGATAGAATTAAGTGTATTCGAGATAAAAGAGTGATATTTAAAGACGGAATTGGTGATTTGTTTTTCGGCTTATGTAGGTTGGCAAACCAGTTAGAAGTGGATATTGAAGAAGCGTTTAACTTCGTCAAAGACCCAATTCTGACAAAATATAAACAGAAAAAATCAGAAAACAATAGGCTCTAAGTCGTAAAAACGGGATATTAGAATCAACACTTGTTCAGCTAGAAGTCTAACCACTACGGTTGGTTTCAGAAAAAGGATATAGAAATTAATAATCAAACTGATTATTAAAATTAGGATAAGCAAAGATAAGAGCCTGGAAATTCCTGAGGATTGGTTCAATCTTAGGAAACTTCCTCGCACAGGAAAGGTCGCTTGGCTCAGTTGGTTAGAGCGTCTCGTTTACATCGAGAAGGTCGGGGGTTCGAATCCCTCAGCGACCACTCGTCGAAGCTCATCTTAAGCGCTACGTTTTCAATTAAATGAAAACTACGCTTTTTTCAGATGGCTTCTCCTCTCAAAATCTCTTTGAGATTTTGTATAATACAACAACAATATTACGAAGTAATTTTGAAAGGAGAAATGGCGGAGTGTTAAGGGGTAAGCGAAAACGGATTACTATAAACGAAGTCCATTTCGACGGACCGAGGTAGCCAGGATGGTTGGTCCAAAGCTTATATTAAGTTAAGATAGAATTTAATTACCCCCTACAAGATTACTTAGCTTTAAATCTAGCAGAAGCCCATAAAAATGGAATAGTATGAGCTAAGTTAAAAAAAAGATTTTCTTGTTTCATCTGAAAGGTCAAAACTCCCAAGCCGATCGTGGTCAAGGCAAACACATGTAGCTCTGATATTTTCTTACCACTTATTGGGAAATCTATTGCTATAGTGAAAGAAAAAATTACAGTATAAAGTAGAAATATTACCTCAAAGATAAGTATTATTAAATCAAAAATTTCAGTCGGTGAAGAATAAATACCCGATATGAGCAAAACAAATAAAGGGATTAAAAAATATAATGGTGGCAATAGGAACAGCTTTTTAATTCTTTCCAGTTTTGTTCCTTCTTTTAGCAAGTTTGCCGCTATTTCAAGTCCGATTACTGGGAAAAAGATATCTAACGGTCTCAATATGTTTTGTGCATCGGTAAAATTGAGTTTTTCGACAGGAATTAAGCTATAGAAGAGAAATCTTCCTATGAAGAATAAACCTACATAATTCATTTCTTAACATTACCACTACTCTGGTAAGTTTGCTATAATATGCCCTAAGATAAGATTTCCTTTTTGGGGATTAATTTCCTTGCCGAGATAGCCAAGGTGGTTGTCTCACAAATATTGTTGAGGTTGAACGGAGGTGATAATTAATGGAAAGAGTACCAGGTGATAAAGGTCATAGAACAACAGAGGGTTCTCGAGACGATATTGTGCAAAAAGTTTTAGATATTGCACGAGGTATGCCAGGAGACCCATTAGTGAGTAGTGAATTTGATGAAAACGATAAGCCTTTAGCTGTAATAGAATTTGAACAACAATCTGAAAAAGAAGCAACTACTAGTGAATAAGTATTTTTAAGCTGAGATAGCCAAGGTGGTCACGGCGGGCGCCTGAAGAACAATTACAATTTATCAGGCAACATGTAAACTTAACGTGTGAAGATATGCTCTAAATGTAAAAAGAAAAAAGTTTTATTTCAGTTTTACAAGAGAAAAACAGGTCTGAGAGCTGGAAAGTATTATGAGAAGTGTAAATCCTGCATGAAAGTCAGGGGTAGAAAGTATTATACAGAGAATAGAGATAGGCAGTTGCCTTTAGCAAATATTAGACGACGGAGGTACTATAGAGAGAAACGCGATTTCATAATAAATGCCAAGAACAGGCCATGCGCAGACTGCGGAAATAAACTTCCAAGTTATGTGATGGATTTTGATCATCGTGATGGGGGTGATAAGATCGTTGATATAGCTCGTGCTGTTACGGCGAATTGGTCTCTAAATAAAATTAAAGCAGAAATTGAAAAATGTGATATTGTTTGTGCTAATTGTCATAGAATGAGAACTTACGAGTATATGCTGCGGTAGCCAAGGTGGTCACGGCGGGTCTCTGAAGAAGATCAGATTCTGGTTCGATTCCAGACCGCAGCACACTTGAAAGGCAGGTTTCTGCGGGAGTAGTACAGTGGTAGTACGCTTCCTTGCCAAGGAAGAGGTCGCGGGTTCAAATCCCGTCTCCCGCTCAGAATTAAGAAGGAATCGGAAGCCTTTCTTTGCCCTTTGCATCACGAACGGTATTGATAAGAAGCCTTCGGAGAATTTCCTGAAAAGAAATGCCGTATAAATCCAGAATATAAGCCAAGGCGCAATCCGTTTCCTTCGGACCGAATGCGGGGTTGGTGTTGGAATCGATAAAAAAATATCTGCCCGACGAGTCCATCCTGATGTCAAACTTCCCGTAGTCCATCATTTTGGTTATATCGAATGCCTTTCTGACATAAGCCCTTAAAAGAGGTTCGTCGTATTTTTGATAATGTATGTTTGTCAGTTTTTTACTTAACCACTGATCCTCAAATGTCATAAATATATATTTTCTGTCCGCTCCCTCAAACACTTTCTCGGCCAAATAAACTTTTTTATTTAATCCCTCCAAAAGTATAGCCGTAAACTCTCTGCCAACTATAAATTCTTCAACCAAAACGGGTTGTTTATAAGTTTGAATCAAAAACTTTATTCTTTCTCTCAGATGTCTTTCGTTTTCGGATATAGCGTCTTGAGTTATTTCCACCGCGCCGTGAATTTCATTCAGCTTTGAAATTAAAGGATAACGAAGCGTAGGGTCAAGAAAATCGGACGAAGAATTAAAAAGCTGATAATTAGGCACGGGAACTCCATTTTGTTGAAGCAGTTTTTTTATGACAAATTTATTGGTGTCCAGGGACATTCCCAAAATATCCGCACCAGTGTAAGGAATTTCGAGAAGTTCCAAAACTCCCGGGATGGATGAGGACAAATATTCATAGCCCTTGACGGAATCGACAAGATTTATTACCGCGTTAGGCTTATCTTTTTTTAGTTTTTGGGGAAGACCGGAATTTCCGGGATATAAAATTGGTTTAATCTTCAGTTTTTCTAAATATTTAGATATAACTCTCGCGTCTTTATCGGCGCCTTTTTCGGTAATGAACTGCATCTCTGTCGGGAAATACTCCCTTTTGACGTCACTATAGATAATGCCTACTTTTTCGGGTATTTCGTAGCCATTTTTTCCATTCGCTATTTGCATATTAATACGCTTAAAAATATCGATTATTTAGATGTACTTGTCAACTACGAAATGAAAAGTTAATAAATTTTTGATAAAATACAGAGATATTATTGCCCCTGTAGCTCAATGGATAGAGCGGCTCCCTTCTAAGGAGTAGATGAGAGTTCGATTCCCTCCAGGGGCACCATTTGTGCAAGCTAAATAAACCTAACTTGCATGCCTTCGGCTAGCTTAGTCGAAAGTGAAACCTCTTGACCTGGAAATTTTGAACCCGCCCCCCAAATTTTTGCCTTTATTTTTTCTTTAACAAAATCTTCCCCTAATTTCTCCCCAACGTCGTACAATGTAGAACCCACTTTCATTATAATCGGGTTATCAAAATCAGGGTCTTCGTCCGGTCGTACCAGATAGCCCCTCAAGAAATTAAGTGATAGCCACATTTTTTCTTTCAACTCGGTAAGACCGGTTCCTTTTTCAGCGCTGATAAATAGTGGAGTAACGGTTGCAGCCTCAAATACACCCGGCGGCCTGCCTGTCGGAAAGGCAGGGTGGATTAGCTTGGCACCCGTTACTTTGTTGTTTAAGTCAGCTTTATTAATAATAGAAATTGAGGGTACGTATACGCGGTTTAGAGAAAAAGCGTCAATTAGCCTTTCTATTGTCAGCTTTTCATTGATGGTTATTTCGGCGTTTTTAATTCCCAACTCTTGTGCAATAGATTTAATAGTTTCTTTAGTAAGGTCTTGCTTGATGTTTGAATGGAGAGTTAATCCTCCTGAAACTTTCTTGTCTATAATTACATTTGGTCGCACAATGTTGAGGCGTATGCCGTTTTCCTCCAAAGTTTTTTTAATTCTTTCAGTTGCTTCAGGGCGGTCAACATCGGTCATAAGTATTATTAAGTCTGCCCCCCGAGCTACCGATAAAACTTCCCTACCTCTCCCCCTCCCTTCTTCAGCCCCCTCGATAAGCCCAGGAACATCAAGTATCTGAATTCGAGCGTTTTTGTAAATCATCATTCCGGGAATAACGTTTACCGTCGTAAAAGCGTAGGGAGCAACCTTGCTTTGGGCGTTTGTCAATTTGTTAATAAGAGTTGATTTTCCCGCTGAGGGGGGGCCGATTAAGATTACGGCTGCATCACCTTGTTTTTTAACGGCGTATCCGCCTCCGCCACCCTTTTTTACAGACTCAACCCGAAGACCGTCTTTTAGCTTTGCAAGCTTTGCGCGAAGCCTGCCAATATGGTGCTCTGTGCCTTTGTGATAGGGAGTATCACGAATCTCTTTCTCGATCCGCTTGATATTCATATGAGTATTTTCGGAATTGGTTAAGTGCACCATGTTTGGAATTATATCAAAGAAGACTTCCTCCCACTCAAAGTTAGAAGCTAAATAAGCTTTTGGTTATTTTCTCTTATCCATGTACTGCCAAGCTTTGTATTGGACAAAATTAGCAATAACTGCAATTCCGGCAACGTACAGATAGCTTGCAATGCCGACACCGGTTATAAAGGCAAATCTGGCAATTAACCAAACAGTTGCAAAATTCATGACCAAATATGCCAGCATCATTGGCACGTTTTCTTTATACGGATACTCCAAGTCTTTTAAGAAAGCTTCGGTATGCCATAGCACTAAGTTCCAGATAAACCCGCTAAAGACGATTGCCTGATATGGCGCAAAGATGCTATTTCCGATGCTAACTGCGTTGGGTAAAAAAAGATTTGCCAAGTACAAAATTGCCGAGTTAATTAGCCAGAAACCTAAAAATTTCTGATAGCGTTTCATATTCTCACCCCCTCCTATGGGATAGCTCACTTAGGAGTATCTAATGGGACCATGTTGGATAGCTTCGCCTACAACGCAAAGCGGTGCCAAGCTATGCTTATCCAACTGTGACCCTTACTTCTTTGCCAAAACTTATCTAAATTCAGTATAATATAATTCAAGAGTTGAAAAAATAAGCAATACTGATGAGAAAATTGCCTCTGTAGCTCAACGGATAGAGCACCTGTCTTCGGAACAGGGAATGAGGGTTCGATTCCCCCCAGAGGCACTGAAGGCAATTTTCGAATTTACTTAGATCCAGACAATAATACTGCAGAGGAAGGTAAGCCGGCACCCAAACATACTCCTAGTCCCGATTTTTTATATAATTCAAGAAATTAATCTCTCTTTTAGTTATTGACATAAGTTACCTGTAATGTGTTATATAACATAAAGTGAAGTTTATTATTGTCTCCGGTGGTGTACTATCTGGTCTCGGTAAGGGAGTAACTACGGCTTCAATTGGCCTCCTTCTTAAATCCCGCGGAATAAAAGTTACTGCCATGAAGTGTGATATGTACCTGAATATTGATGCTGGTACTATGAACCCTATTGAGCACGGTGAAGTCTTTGTTACCCACGACGGAGTTGAAACGGATCAAGACTTGGGTCATTATGAACGCTTTATCAATGAAATTTTAACCAGGGAAAATTATTTGACAAACGGTCAGGTTTACAGGATTGTTTTGGACAAGGAAAGAGCTCTCGAGTACGGAGGTAAGTGCGTAGAGCCTTATCATCAAATACCTCCTGAAATAATTTTAAGATGGATTGCAGCAGGGCGAGTCCATAACGCCGACGTAGTTTTAATCGAATTGGGCGGAACCGTTGGAGAGTATGAAGGACTTTTGTTTTTTGAAGCTGTTCGAAGAATTAAATTGAAAAGCCCCATGGATGTCATTTTGATTCATGTAGGCTATCTTCCTGTTCCTCCTTCAATCGGAGAGCTAAAATCAAAACCAATTCAACAGTCGGTTCAGATTTTAAATAGTTTAGGTTTAACGCCTGATATTATAGTTGGGCGTGCAGAAAAAGAAATCGACCAAAAAAGGAAAGAAAAAATAGCTCTAGCATCCGGTGTTTTAGTAGAAAATATTATTTCAAACCCTGACGTTAATAGTATTTATGAAATCCCGATTGTTTTAAGAAAACAAAAGTTAGATGAAATAATTATTAAACAATTGGGTTTGAAAGCAAAAAGAGAAGATCTTCGGGATTGGGAAATAATGCTGGAAAAATCCAAGAAAATCCGAGACGTTGTAAAAATTGGAATTGTCGGCAAATATCAAAAAACAGGTGATTATACTCTCGAAGACAGTTACGTTTGTGTTGTTGAGAGTCTAAAACATGCAGGATTACATTTTAATGTACAACCGCGGTTTTCTTGGATTGATTCGGAAAGTTTGGAAGACTTAACAGATTCTGAGATTAAGGATCGTTTGGGGGGAATGGATGCGATAGTGGTTCCTCAAGGGTGGGGAAGGCGTGGAGTCGAGGGGAAAATTAAAGCTGCAAAATATGCTCGGGAAAATAAACTTCCCTACCTTGGTCTTTGTTTTGGCATGCAAATGGCATCAATTGAGTTTGGCAGAAATGCCGTCGGACTTAAAAAAGCAAATTCTTCAGAGGTGGATCCAAGGACTCCTCATCCTGTTATTCATATAATGCCTAATCAACGAGATTATTTGAATAAAAAACAATATGGCGGAACGATTCGCCTTGGCGCTTGGCCCTGCGTAATTAGAAAAGGCACACTACTTGAAAAAGCTTATAAAAAATTTGGCGGAGGAAAATTCAGACCTTGGTACCAACCCAATCCCCTGTTTAAAAACAAATCACCAATCACTAACCCGCCTGCCGGACGGGCAGGTCACGAATCACTAATCTTCGAGCGTCACCGCCACAGATACGAGTTTAATAATAAATACAAAAGGCTGTATGAAAAGAAAGGATTTGTTTTTTCAGGGACTTCACCGGACGGAAAGCTAGTTGAAGCAATTGAGTTGAAAGAACATCCCTTTTTTGTCGGGACTCAATTCCACCCGGAATATTTGAGCCGTCCCCTATCCCCACATCCAATATTCTTATCCTTTATTGAAGCTATTGTGAATAAATAGTAAAATATACATGTATTCGTAATTATTTAAACAAAATTCCGTAGGAATTTTGAGAGGAGAAATTACGAAACGATAAGCAATAAGCGTAAGCGTATTGTGATAAGTGAAGTATATTTCGACGAGCCGAGGTGGCGGAATTGGTAGACGCGAGGGCCTTAAGAGCCCTTGTCCCGATGGGACGTGGGGGTTCGAGTCCCCCTTTCGGCACCACGGAGTGTGGCTCAGTTGGCAGAGCGCGCGCTTTGGGAGCGCGAGGTCCCCGGTTCGAATCCGGGCACTCCGACTCAATATTATTTGTTAAAAAGTTGTAAGCTTAAGCGGGCCTGCCCGCCGAAGCTTCAGCGTAGGCGGGATTAGTTGAGCGGTTCAACATTTGCTTTCCAAGCAAAGAAGAGGGGTTCGACTCCCCTATCCCGCTCCACTAGCATTAAGGGACAAGCTCTGCTTATAACGCCCCCAGCTGTGCGAAGAGAAGGAAGTTACTTTTCTTTTCCGACTATAATGATTACGTCGTAAGTGGAGTCTTCTTCAAGAGTAGTATCGGATTTAACGACGTCATAAGTATCTGAAAGAGCACTCCTTATTTCATCAAAGACTTTTTCGGACAAATCTTTTTTTAGACTGATAGAAGTAGCGGTATAGTCGTATGACTGGGCATTTCCGGTTGTTATTTTATCTTCCATAAAACCACTTTCTGTGAGCAAATCTTTTGCCTTCCCCGCTACCCCTGCTGTTCCGGAGCCGTTAAGAACGCTGAGAGTTAGAGTGCTTATATCAACCTCTGTCTCCGGCTCCTGAGTCGGGCTGGGCGTTGAAGTTTCCTCCTTTTCAGGAGTTTCACTAATAGATTCCTCGCTAACCGATTGTTTATAATAGAAAATTCCTCCTACCAAAGCTCCCAAGATAAGAAGAATGATTAGAGTAAAAACTATAAACTTTGTATTTGGTCCGCCTTTTTTCTCTACCTCTTTTGTCGTATCCGGTCTGACTTCTTTGAGCCACTCTTTTATTTCGTCGGAGGATACATCCTCTTTCCCCTTTCCTTTTTCCTCGGTCATTTCTTGAGTAGGTGTTTCAGATTCAGACAGATCTTCCTTTTCCTTTTGAGGCTCCGGAGTTAGAACGCTTTCACTGGACTTGGCGGCACCCTCTGCTCCTGAAGCGATATCAGACGATTTTTGAGAATCAAGCTGACTAAATGACGTTATTTTCGGAGTATCCTGAGAAGTTGATGCTCGAAGCTTGGTTTCTTCCTCATCTCTTGGTTTTGTTTCAGCTATACTTTCCGTAGATTCTTTCGCTGGAAGTTGAGTTTCAACTTCTTCCGGTTCTTCACTTATCTCCTCTACTTTTATTTTTGGTTTTGTCGCTTTGGTTTTATCAGCCATGCTTTTACCATTGTGAAACATTTGGGGTTGCTTTGTCAATACACCTGGGATTTGATAAAATACAAGGTGTAATTATTCAAGGTGGTGTGTGCCGAACGGTTTAGGCGCTGCTTTGTGGAGGCAGTTTTAGCGGGTTCGACTCCCGTACACCACCCAAGTTTTCTAGCCTCAAGCAAATATATTGAATTATTCCTACTTAAAATCGCGCTCGAACCAAAATATAATACTTTTATGCAGGTAAAGATTCTTTCCTGGAATATTTGGATTGACAGCTACTTTGATCAAATAAAAGAATTTCTTAGAAACTCCCACGCAGATGTTATCGGCCTTCAAGAAGTAAGAGAAGATGACCCATCGAGAGAAACGATTAAGTATATGAACTCGTTAGGTTACAATAATATATTTTCACCCACTGAGAAGGACTGGGGAGCGAAAGTTAGCGATGGACCAGCGGTCTTCACCAAATATGAGATAGTATCTACCCAAAAATATATATTGTCAGAAGAAGGCATGTATACTGCTGCTCAAGCTGATATTAAAATCGGAGATAAGATATTGCATGTGTTTAGCACGCACCTCACCCACACCCACCAGAAGGACTCAGTCGCTCAACTGGAGCAAGCTGAAGAAATTATGAAACACATACCATCTGAGATGTCAGTGTTAATGGGAGATTTTAATGCAACTCCAGAAAGTATAACCATACAAAGAGTGAAAACCCAGTTGGTAGATACGGATTCAAAAGACCAACCAACATGGAGTGTTTATCCCCAAGGTTGTATGATATGTAATCCTCAAGAAATAGATATTCGACTAGATTATATATTTACTACGAAAGATATAAAAACTCATTCTTATAAAGTTGAGGATTCTAAGGGTTCCGATCATCTACCGATTTCAGTAATTGTAGAATTATAATACAGCAACATACGAGTTTTTATGAAACTCAATTTCTTTAAGTGACATGTTGTTATAATAAGTCCGAACATCGTTCGGTAGGCTACCCCAATTAGCCTCAAATGTTGTTTGACTTACCCATTAAATAGTGAAATACTGAAGTGTGAGACAAAAAGGTTTTGCACATTTATTTGTAATAATAGCAATTTTTATTATTGGTTTAGGAGGAGTAGGATATTCAATCTATAAAAAAACTACAGAAAGGAATCAAAGTCAACAAGTTTCTGAGACCATTCCAACAGAAGAAAATCAAACACCCGCTTTGAGTCCAACCTCGGACCAAAAGCCGACTCCTTTGAGTAAACCAAAAATAACGTCTACAAATACACCCGTTCCAACTACACAATCTTACAACGGAGTATGCGATGTAATCACACTTGCCGGATCAAATCCAAACGAGGTTGTACTTACATATAGTCTTACCTCCTCCGGTGGAAGGTACATGAAAGAGGCAAGATGGGATTTGAATAACGACGGACAATGGGATCATGATTTTAGCTCTTCAAATGCCCAAGTAACTACAAATTTAACTAGCGGCAATAGTAAAACTGTACGATTACAACTAAAACTCTCTGATAACACTTTTACTAACGCCTGTATAAAAAACATTTCTGCTCCATCTGGCACCTGGATTACCATCTGGGGTTATGTATTCTCGGATAATAATTGTAGCGGTTTTATGGACAGTTCAGAAAGTGGAATTGTAGATGTTCCCGTGAGGATCACCAAAATTTCAGACTATAGTACTTATGGTACGACAAATACAGACGGCGGTGGAAAATTCTCTTACACCTCTCTTTTAAACGAACTTATAGAAATGACTGTAACAATGACTTCACCGTCGGGATACAAAAGTCATCCCACCCACATTATAGGAAGCTCTCTAATGGGTTATGGAAAAAACACAAATGTTCAAATGAACATTCCTCAAGTTCCATACGCAAGTGTGGGTCAATGTAGTTTTTAAGAAGTTACGAAAAATGGATAGACTTTTATATAAATAATATAATAAAACTGCTTTTCAATAGCTTCAAGCGAAACGCTAAATTCGATTTCTTTGTTCAAGAATAAGTCCTTTAGACGACTCAGGGATACAAGATTGTAAGGTTTATCTACAGGCTACAATCCGCGTTCGTTGTTAATTGTACCTTCAGGGTTGATTTCTTCATTGAGCCTTTTAAGATTTATGTACACTTTTCTCAAATTTTCTATCATTTTCGGTTTAAGTCCGCCGTGCATACTTTCTGAAAATCCAGCCACTTCGTGCCAAACGGGACATTCAGGGCCGTTAATCCAATACATTTGGTGAGTTTTGAGATTGCAATTAAAACATCTTCTTATACTTGGCTGCATTTATACGCGATTATTACATTTACGGAAATATTTTGCTAATATTTATTATAACAATGCAAAGTCAAACACCTACGACACAAAAACCTTCTCAAGATAATCAAACTGCCAATTCTGATACTCAAAGTAATTTCACAATTTTAATTGTCGAGGATGATCAGGTTTTGATGAAAATGTATACCCAGAAACTGGTTTCTGAAGGTTTTAAGGTGCTAAATGCAGTCGACGGAGAGGAAGCTTTTGCTGTTTTTGTCAAAGAAAAAATCGACCTAATAATAACCGACATCATGCTTCCCAGAGTTTCGGGAATTGAGTTTTTACAAAAAATAAGGGTTACTCCAAAAGGTAAAAACGTACCTGTTATAGTTTGGTCAAACTTAATGCTGGAAGAAGAGAAGAAACAAGCTCTTGCCCTTGGAGCCAACGAATATGTTGTCAAAGGTCAACTAAAGTTGGAGGATATGGCTGCGCTCGTCAGGAAATATATGACGAGCTAAAAAGTTCAGTAGTTTACGCTAAAGTGTTTATCTTTATATTTTTCGTAGGAGATAAATTTTTTTGCGACTTCCTTATCAACTTTCTGAATTTCAACTATTACTCTGTCTCTAATTTGGAGTGAGGTTACTTGGGGCTTTTCCCTTTCCAGAAGCCATGTGCTAATTCTTTCTGTTAGCTTTAGGCTAGCTACTTGATCAAGGCCAGCCGCTTTTAGTACCCTTATTATTTTTTCGGGGTTATATGCTTCTAATTTTCCGTTTCTTTTGACAACCTTAATGTCCATTTATGTTCATTTCCAAGCCTAGTTAAGTATAGCAGTATATCTTTATTGATGTAAACCCCACCGGTTTCGTTAATTGGGACTGAACTGTTTGGTGATATAATTGAACGAAATCACGTGGTAACCATATACGAAAATCAGGATTTACAAGTCGAGAAAGCCGAATTGGACAGTAATAGAGATATTTCAAATAAAGATTCGTCAACTCCCGATTCCGAATCCGGACTATCGAATTTCATTGAAAAGTTCCTTTCTACGTTTGAGAAAAAACTTTCCGTTCTGAAAAAAGACGGCGAACCCACTGTTCAGGTCAGCGAGGTATTGGGAGGCTTGGCAAGGCTTTATGAGCGTATTCGAACGACGGTTGAATATAAAGGCGAACACGTTTTAAGAAGAAATGCCATTGAGAGGATTTTAAAAAGATTGGTTTGGCAGGAAGAGAGTGTCAGAACCGATGTAAAAAACCGTCGGGTGGCCGAATCTCTGCTGAAAGAGCTAATCTGGGCTCGCTATCTTCCCAATAACGCCGTACCCAAAAGTATCATTGATGTTGTTGAGAGGACGGTCGATAAATACATTTATTTTTTGAGAAATCTTGACGATCTTCCCTCAGGAATTTCAGAAACCAAAGTCAGAAATTGGATTTGGGGAGTAGCATCGAGCGAGATTGAGGATATAGTTGATCCTTCTTATCGGGAGCTGTATGTGCAATTAATGTATGACTGGTTTATTGACACTTTTAATTGGGAAGAGCCGGGACTGGATGAACACGATAAGCAAATTCAAATTTACCTGGCAATCCATAGAGCTTTCACCAAATCGGATGACTCAATAATGAGGTATCATTTGCTTTTAAAAGAGGAGCCCGATTGGCAAAACGCCGAGAGGAGTGAAATAAATAAGTTTATACTCAAATTTTCTGATATCTATTCTGAAATAGAGGGGCACCTAAATTTTACCGGAAGACTCGCTCTTTATAGGAAAATACAAAGAAACGCTGCTGCATTTGACGTTTTTAGAGAAATTGCATCAAAAGAAAAGTTAAAGCTTAGGGAATTAATCAATAATAAAGCCAAATTTGAAGAAAGGGTAAGAAATGAGTGCGATACGAAATATAAGCAGATGGCAAAGCGCGTGAGTACTGGAATTATAAGAAGCATAATCTATATTTTTTTGACAAAGGTCGTCTTTGCGATGCTCATTGAAATCCCTTATGAAGTTTTTATGTACGGGGACGTCCGTTATATCCCACTGGCAATTAACATGATAATCCCGCCTTCAATGATGTGGCTTATCGGCTTTTCTATCCAGGTACCGGGTGCCAAAAATACAGAAAGTATCGTAACAAGACTTTCGTCGGTTTTATACAAAGAACGTGATAAAGTGAAACAGATTTTCTCGCTCAGAAAGCTTAAACGAAATACAGTCCTTTCTACTTTATTCGGAATTTTATACTCTTTTATTTTTATCACGGTTTTCGGCGGTATTACCTATGTATTGACAATACTTAACTTCAGCATCTTCGGCATTTTGATCTTCTTTATGTTTTTATCTTTGGTCATGCTTTTTGCATTCAGGGTGAGATTTAACGCAAGTCAACTGAGAGTTGGAAGCGAGGACGAAGGGTTTTTAGGTCATTTAACCAGCTACTTTACTCTCCCCTTTTTAAATTTTGGATTTTATCTTTCCCGGGGTCTTGCAAAGCTCAACTTTTTTACGATACTTTTGGATTTTTTAATAGAAATACCTTTGAAGAACATAATCGAAGTTTTTGAAGAGTGGACCTCATTTTTGAGGGAGAAAAAAGAAGAAGTGGTTGAAATACCGGAATAATTAAATTCCTAAATTCTAATATCTAAATCCTAAACAAATTTAAATTTTTCAAAATCAAATGTACTAAACTTATTTAAAGAATTATACTTTTGAATTTTGATATTGTTTAGAATTTGGTGCTTAGAGATTAGAGTTTTAACTATTTTGGATAATTCGGATGCCATTCGGGTAATTTCGCACTATTTCCTGCCTACAGTAAAATATGTTGGGTGATATAAAAAAGCTGCCGGGGCGTCTTCTAACAAAAAGCGCTGAAAATCAAAATATATTTTTTTCCTTTCCTCGATATTCAGTTCCTTTCTTCCATCCTCTAAAAGTTTATCGATTCTGGGATTAGTGTATTTGGTAATGTTTGTTGCGCTCTGAGTCGAATGCCATAGAGGGTATTGGTCGGGATCTTTGGGCATATCAAGAATCGTTAAGTAGGCCTGAAATTCGCTGGGTATGATTGATGATACCTGTACCAGAGATTTAACCCCAACTTCTTCCCAGTTTTTTGATATTTGTTCGGCGGTTGGCAGTAAGTGTGCAGCACTTACTAATTTTATTTCTAAATTTTTCTTTGCTTCTAACTCCAGTTCATCTATGAGCTCCTGAGCCCTATTGGGATCATACGAGTACTCTTTTACTTGGGGATTAAAAGCCCATGAGTTAGGTGAGATTGGGCCTAGAGACCTTTCCCCGAAACTTTCTTTATTGATTGCATAGGTTAAGGCTTGTCTTATTGCCTTTTCAGAAAGTAATGAGTCTTGGGTGTTAAAAAAAAGTACGACGGCCTGATTTTTATCAGAGCTTGTAACAACTTCTGCATTTTTCCAAGTATCAAACGGTTGTGGATGCAATAAGCCCTGAAGATTATCCACCTCTCCCAGTTTATATGCGAGTTTGGTTCTTTCGATAGTCGGATAAAACTTGAATATTTTTTTGTCTTTAGCAGCGTTAACAAGAGTGATTGTTTCTACAAAGCTTCCTGAAACCAAAATATTTTCGACTTTCCATTCTCCTACTCCAAGTAGGCCTTTTCTAAAAGTTGGTTTTGAGACCGCTGCGGGGAAAGGCACGTAAGGTTCTTTGAGTTTAAAAATGATTGTTGACGCGTCTGGTTTTTCGATTTCTACATCGGAAAACTCGTAAAGCAGGCTTTGGCTCTCGACCGTTTTTCCGTCCTGCCAAAGCGTGTCTTTTTTAAGATGGAAAATCCAAGTTTTCCCTTTATCGGGTGTTTCCCATGAAGAGGCCAGGCTGGGTTCGATTATGCCCTCTTCCCCGGTCTTGGTCAGACCATCGCTGACCAAGTCTAATATCTCTTCGGGTAAATTGTCTGAATGGTAGCGACCCATTACGCCAATCCTTTCTGTTTTCCCCTTGAGCATTGTTAAGCTAATTAGTCTGGCTAGAAAAAATATGGCAATGCCCATGATTATTCCAAGAAAAATTAGACCTTTGAAGCGAGAAAGATAGGCAAAAACCAGTCTAAGAGAAAAGCGAAAGCTTGCCATAAAATAAATTTTTATAGGGTTACCGAAAGAATTGAGAAAATCAGAAAGAGACCGGATAGGATAAAGGTCAATCTGAATACTACCTTTTCAAGGCCTCTTCTGGTAAAGGAAGGGGTAGATCCGCCCCCCCCTCGTGCAAATCCCGTTCCACGAGACTGAAGAAGAATGAGAACGCAAAGACTAATCGAAAGAAATATTTGGAATATTAGTAAAATTGAACTCATATAACAGTATTATATATTAAATCATTTAACCAACCAATAAATGAAGGAATTAATAAGAGAGAGGATAAAAGAGAAACCTACAAATGCTAAAAATTCGTGGAAATTGAGGGCGGGAATGTCTATCCACTTACTTGAGACTCCTGCGAAAATAAAGGCAATAATTTTAAAATCTTTGATAATTAAAGTCACTATATATAAAACGACAGCGGACGAAACCCATCTGAAAAGACCGAAGGTTACAAGATTAAGGGGAAGTAGTAGGAGGTTGATAATGGGTTTTGCGAGAAGAAACGTTCCTGTTAGTGCGGCCCCTGCGACTAGTAAAGTAAATATCCCTTTTTCAAATATCATTCCCGAGGCAACTTTCGATATGGCCCAAAGAGAGAAAGTGTCGATAACATAGTGGCGGAGTATGCGTTTCATATTATTTTAAGTATATCCATAAGTATATCAATGGGTTAAGACTGAAAACAAGACATAATCAACATCCGATGTTGTTTAAATTGGAATATCGGGAAACATGTTATAATGTTTTTATGCCGATTAGAAAAACCCCAATAGTTACAGATCAAATTTATCATGTGTTTAATCGAGGAATTAATAAGCAACCCATATTTTTTACGAAAAGAAATTATCTGAGAGCTTTGGACACTATTAAATACTATCGTTTCTACAAACCACCACTTCCGTATTCAAAGTATATTAAGCTTACAGATAACATTAAAAACTTGTTAAAAGAAAGTATCAGAAGTGTAGAAAAAGGTGTTCATATTATCTCTTATACTTTGATGCCCAACCACTATCATTTTTTGCTTAAACAGTTAAAAGACGGTGGCATTAATAATTTTATTAGAAATTTTCAGATAAGTTATACAAAATATGTTAATAAAAGATTCGACCGTACCGGAGCCCTAATTCAAAGTCAGTTTAAGGCAGTCCTAATAGAAGACGATGAACAATTAATGCACATTAGCAGGTATATCCACCTTAACCCACATACATCGTTTGTGGTCAAAGATCTGAAAGAACTTAAAAGTTATCCTTGGTCTTCGCTAGCAGAATATTTAGGAGTTGCAAAAAATGGTTTTTGCTCAAAAGATATAGTCCTCTCACTTTTTAAAGAGAAAGATATTTACTGGAAATTTATAGCGAATCAAGCTGACTACCAGAAGAGATTAGATAAAATTAAACATTTAACTCTTGACTAACTCACCCCGATGTTAAAACGTAATCAAAATCGGATTTTGTCTGAATGGGAATATCGGGTTCAAACGAGCAACAATTCTCTTTGCACTAACTTGTGATGGTAACGGCGGGCGAAGCGGTGGGCTTCGTCGCGGATTCTTTGCAAAAGATTTTTAGCGGGAATATTAGGAAGCCTTAGTTGGATAAAAGAAAGTCGATTGTCTTTGAATTGAGGGATTACCAGAGTTTCAAATCTTTTGGCAAGTCCGAGAACAGGAATTTCGTATTTTTTCAGTTCTTCCCAAAAAACTCTTACCTGAGTTTTTCCGCCGTCAACCAAAATTAAATCCGGCATTCCCCACCCTCCTGAAGACGCATCAAAATATTTACTCCTTCTTTTGATGGTTTCTCTTAATGACGATAAATCATTCCCTTCTGTCTGACTAATTCTGAAATGTCTGTAAAGGGATTTTTCCGGTTCACCCATTACGAAAGTAGTCATTGAAGCCGTCGGACTTGAACCGGCTAAGTGGGCTATATCGTAACATTCAATACGCCGAATTTTTCTGGGAAGGCTAATATATTGGTATAAAATTGTTTCAAGAGAATTTATCTCATTACGCCTGATATCTTCGATGAAATTGGGATTTTTCAAAAATTCGTTGATCGGTGTAATTGGTTGAGTAATATAATCAAGTTTCTGTATCTGATCGCGAACAACTTTTGCATTTTCGAAATCCTCTTTTTTAGAATAAATCTCCATTTCTTTTTTAAGTGATTTCCTAATATAATGAAGGCCACCCGAAAGAATTTTTCTAATCGCTCCTATATTTTTTTTGTAGATAGCCATATGGCCTTTTTTAAGTTTTTCGTCTTTAATATTTTCGATGTAGTTTGGACAGGGATAGCATAACCCAATTTGACTATAAAGACATTCTTTATTACCGATTTTGTGCTCGGCATAGGGGAAAAGAGGGCGTAACATTTTTAAAACGCTTTTGACGTTTCTTGATGACGGATATGGACCGAAGAAAAAGGTCCCGTCTTTCAAGTCAGCTTTTCTAGCAGTCAGTACTTGGGGGTATTTTTCTTTGGTTATTTTTATATATAGAGGGTGTTTGTCGTCTTTGAGCTGACTATTATAAATCGGTTGTAGTTTTCTGACTAGATTTGCTTCAAGTAGAAGCGCTTCTAGTTCTGAAGAAACCTTAATAATTGAGCAGTATTTTGCCTCTCGAATCATTCTTGCGGTTTTCGAAGACAAATTTGTAAGGAAATACGAAGCGACTCGATTTTTTAAATTCAGAGCTTTGCCGATGTATATTGGTCTTTCCTCTTTATTCCAAAATATATATACACCCGGATTTTGAGGTATTACTTTTATTCGAACTTCGCGAAGACCTTGCCTGCTAGGGCGGGGATGAAGCGAAGCAGCGAGCAAACTTGTCCGAAGGAATACCCTGCCTGAAGCGAAGCGCATGGCAGGGTAGTTTATGCTATTTTTATTAACCTTTATTTTTTTTAAGGAATCTAACATTTGATAGTTTGAATTTTTGCTTTAGTAAAATTTCAAAAATTCTAATGTGCGTAAGTCTAATATAAGTAAAAATGATTATTATTATTAAAAGGAAAGCCAAAGTCAGAATCTGTGAAATTATACTCTGATTTTTATTTGTAGGGATAAAAATCTCTGATCTATATGCATTGATCGAAACTAGCGTAGGCGCTTTTTTGGCAAGGAGTCCGTAAGGAATTTTAAAAGAAGTCTCAAAATTTGCAAAAGGAGGGAGTTGGGGTATGTAGTTTGAACTCACCACCTTATCATCAAAAATTATTTGAGGAATGAGGTCATAAACGGCTACCGGGCCGGGATTAGAAATCGTGATTTTTACATTTTTAGAAAAAAGAAAAAAGTTTTTAGGAAAAGAGGCTTGAATAGTAACACTCGACGTTCTTTTATTCGGAAGTTCACCGAATGAAACGAAAACGTCTTTTTGAGGATCATCTCCGAGCTTGTAGGAGCCGGCAGAATAGGGAGTAAAGGCATTTTTGCCGTGGATGACAAATGCGAAATGTCTGAGATCAAGTTTATTGAAATAATCTACTCCGCTTGTCGAGCCCCAAGTCGGGTCAACCGGTATCCATGTGGCGCGCGATGCATCCCAATATTCTGGCCAGGCGTGGAGGACGTCGGATACGAACGAGAGGGGTTGAATTTTTGGATTTTCAGAGTAAGCATAGCCGTTAATTTCTCTTGCAGGAATTCCGTTGGCTCGGGCAAGAGCTATGAAAAGGTCCGTAAACTCGGTACAGATCGCGTTTCTTGGGTTGGCGAGTGCCTTTTTAGCCCCATACCTTTCTGCTTCGGGTTTCACTCTTTCAAAGTCATAGACAAGAGTTTCGGTTACGTATTTATATATCTCTTCGGGAGTTTTTAAAGTCTTTGCGAGTTCATAGATCCCGGGATCTTCCGTTTGCCATACGTCTTGGGACTTGGTGTTTTCGAGAAGAGTGCTTGACGTGGGTTGAATAAACTTCCTAGGTTTTGAAAAGATTTGGACAAAGCCTTTAACTTTAACCAGCTTTTTCTGGCGGGGTGAGAAGGAAAAGACCGTAATCCAGTTGCCGCCACTATCTTGATAAATATTTACCGGTTTGGGGTCAATACTCTCGTAAAACATCTTTTGAGTTGACGTGTCGGGTGGTATGGCAATTTCCAATTGCGTTTTTTTATTTGAAGTGTTCTCCAGGTGATAGTTTAGAGTGAATGAAAATACCTGATATTTACCAAAACCGACCGAAATTCCGCTTGTCAAATCTTCTTTTTGGAAAATAAAAATTTTTCTATCGTTTTCCTCTTTCACCTCTCTTGCGTCGGGGGCAATATAGGCTTCCTCTCCAAAAGATTTTGGAGTCGATAGTAAAACTTTATATGTAGTGAAGGATTGCGGATTTGCCAACTTGGGGATAAAGACCTCCCAGACGTCGCCCGTTTTGGTTGC